>WNFQ01000029.1_pt1 | contig 67577 bp, 62 predicted proteins | sample 5400171 | NCBI WGS metagenome assembly WNFQ01 (sample SAMN13153356, study PRJNA577476) | soil metagenome | isolation source: 20 cm soil under Madrone tree | place: USA:California | collected 2016-06-14
ACTGATCTCAACAAATCCATTGCTGAGCTACAGCGCGTGACAGGAAATTCGCTGGGAGCCAATAATGTTACCGTGAGCGTTCGCTGAGATGATGAGGTCAGTACCACCTGCGTCAGCAGGTGGATCCATAGCTCAACTTAATGCCCAACCTGAATGATTGACCCGCCCGCTTACGCAGGTGGTACTGACTTGCGCTGGATTTCGACGCATAGCCCGTCGTAGGCAGCGATCGTCTTACCCGGCCACAGCTCTCCAGCTTTGCTTTCAAGATCAACGCCGTCCCATTCGGGGTAAAGATGCGTAAGGATTAGTCTACGTGGCTGTGTCAGTTGCGCGAGACGCATAGCTTCGTCAAGCTCGAGATGTTTTGGCGTCGGCTTGTTACGCCAGAACGAGCATTCCAGCAGCAGCAGGTCAGCGCCGCGTGCGAATGTTGCCAGCTCTTCAGAATATCCGGTGTCCGATGTATAGACGAGTGATGTTTCGTCACTGTCAGTCAGCCGAATCGCCAGGCTTTCACGAGTGTGTGGGGTCGAAAAAGTTTGCGCGGCAAGTCCCGGCATTAATTCAAAGCCGGCGTTGTCGGCTGAGGCTTCATGGAGCTCGATGGGAAAGGGTTGGGCGAACAACGCGTAGTTGTTCGATTCGTCGATTGCTCTTAAGAGCTTTCCGATTCCCACACATCCGAAAATCCGCAGCGGCTTTTGACGGGCCTGCGTCTGCGGGGCCCACTTCAATCCAAACAGCAGCGACGCCAGCCCGCCGCAGTGATCCAGATGCAGGTGGCTAATCCAGATCACATCGAGGTTGGGCCAGTCGACATCTTCCTGAGCCATGCGGTGAGCTGAGTCTGCGCCGCAATCGAGTAAGGCACTACCCGCCGGCGTTTCCAACCAGAAAGCAGCAGCGGCCCTTAGCGGATGCGGAACCGAAGTCCCGGATCCAAGAACGATGAGTTTCATGATCGGCAAGGCTAACAATGAGCATCGTCGATGGTCAACGCGTTGGATATGGAGCGCGCCGGCAAGCGAAGGTACAGAACCGCTTGCAGTAGCAAGCGGTTCACGAGTTCCACCTACGACTCCCGCACAAAAAGAAATTCACCGTCCTGCGAAGATTGAGTTATTAACCCGCTTGCGACCGCAAGCGGTTCTGTACCTTCGCTTGCCGCCGCACTCCATATCGCGTATTCTGACGCGCTTCGATCTTAAACCCTGGATGCACTCAATAAATCAGCGCTGAACATGAGCATAAAATCCGACAAGTGGATCCGGCGCATGGTGCAGGAATGCGCCATGATTGAGCCTTTCGAGCCGCATCAGGTAAAAGAGGTAGATGGGCGGCGGGTCGTTTCATATGGCACCTCCAGCTACGGCTATGACGTGCGCTGTGCAGATGAATTCAAGTTATTCACCAACGTGTATAGCGCCATCGTCGATCCAAAGAAGTTCGATGCCAAGAGAGTTTTGTCGACATCCAGGCCGATCACGTCATCATTCCACCGAATAGTTTTGCGCTCGCGCGCAGGGTGGAATACTTTCGCATTCCTCGGAACGTCATGACAATCTGTCTCGGAAAGAGCACCTATGCGAGATTCTCTTAACCGAGTGCACGGAAAAAGAGAGGATTTAGACGGACTTTGACTCTAGTACCAACGACTTAAGAATATGCAATAATTTGCGCATTCATTAGAGCGACCGAAAAAATTAGATTTCACCGCAGCGTCGACCCGAAAGAGCACTGAGCATGAGCATAAAATCCGACAAGTGGATCCGCCGCATGGCTCTGGAGTTTGCCATGATTGAGCCGTTCGAACCGGGCCAGGTGAAGGCAGTAGATGGAAAACCGATCGTCTCGTATGGAACATCCAGCTACGGCTATGACATCCGCTGCTCAGATGAGTTCAAGCTGTTCACAAACATCAACAGCACCATCGTCGATCCAAAAAACTTCGATGAAAAGAACTTTATTGAGGTGAGAGGCGACTCCGTAATCATTCCCCCAAACAGTTTCGCGCTCGCGCGCACAGTTGAATACTTTCGAATTCCTAGAAATGTGCTAACAATCTGCCTCGGGAAGAGCACGTATGCGAGATGCGGAATTTTGGTCAATGTAACACCATTTGAACCGGAATGGGAGGGCTTCGTGACTCTCGAGTTTTCAAACACCACACCGTTGCCGGCTAAGATATATGCGAATGAAGGAGTCGCCCAAGTGGTCTTCTTCGAATCTGACGAGATTTGTGAAACCTCTTATAAAGATAGAGGAGGTAAGTACCAAGGTCAGCGGGGGGTGACGCTGCCCCGCCTCTGACGATGTCGGTTCTCATAGTTAATGAAATCCGCACCATAGTTAGTGATATCTTTTCTCATAGTTAGTGGTTCCAATGATATTAGTTGGTCTCAATGATCTCGACGTCACAAGGGACACGTGTCGGTTCTCGCTTGCAGACTGTACAATCACCTGACACAACCCTTAAGGAACCAACAAGAGATGTTAACGGCATCCAAGAGAATTCTAGATTGTGAGAGTGTGCCGTCCATATATGAGTCGCTTCATAAATCATTCGGAATCGACGAGGGTTCGCTAAACGAATGGTTTGACGAATTGGGTGCGGAGTTGGCTCATCTCGACGAAGCGTCTGATGAGTTTCTTCTACGACCGATTAAGAATCTCGTAGTCCCCGACAAACCCTTCGACACGACGTTTTGGTTTCATCTTACCCGTACTCTGAGATCCACGACCTTTACTGAAGGTATTCTGCCACTTCCCAAAGTGCTTGATTCGCTATGGGAAGCGCTATTTGAATTAGCCCAGCATATTGTCTCAAGAGAAGATTGGGATCAATTTCGGCTAAGTTTGAGCGGGATCTATGAATACAATTCAAAACTCGAGGATGCCATCCATTGGGGACCATACGGATTCTTGATCCTGCCACTGGCAATGGCCGATTACACTAGCTCTCAGACGTTCTCCCATTATCTGACATCACCTGAGATTATTGAAGATATCTGCGGGCACTTCCGCGAAGATTTTAATTTTGATTTACTGGCTGCCTTCCAAGAATGCACTGTAGCGCGAATTATTAAGTTCGAAGATCATAAATCAAAATTGGAACACTTGTGCGCGGCCATTCGATATCTTTATTTTGTTTATCACGGAAAGTATCCAGACGTACTTAACCCCATTTTCTCCGGAGAGGTGGGGTATTCTCAGATTCAAAAAGAAGTCTTATTTGACTGAGTCTGGCGAAGGGGTATATGCGGCTAATGTAAATGCATCTTCCTCTAGATGGGTCGAAGACTTGCCATCTTAAGGACGGAATTGAGTTCTGCAACGGCGGATTCCCTCAGATATTCGAGTTGCATTTTAAGGCCACGTTCAATTTGAAGGTCATAAGGTTTAATCACTATCATCCCATCTTTGAGACCGCTTTGGAATGTCGTTTTTAGTTCCAACAGTCGACGGTAGACTTTGTCACAAGCGAGCCGCCAAACATCTTCCTGTATGGAGCGACGGCCGCCAATCGCTCTTCTAATTATGTTCCTTGTTTCGCGGTCCACCAATTCACCGGTATTCAGCGCGCGCATCGTGTCCTGGATGGCTTGAAGAAAATCATCCGCATTTTCAGAGTAGATGGGATCCTGGAAGGCGGGCCGAGAGAATGCGTGCGCGTAGACTTCGAGTGTCAGTTTGTCAATATCCTTAGACGATCTCACATTTAAGACGTGACGATAGTACCGTCGCTGTAACTCGCCAAAATTATTAAGGTAGGAACGATAGTCATCCCAAAACCAGATTCGAACGGCAAAGTCGCCACGATCTTGAGACTCTTTGTCGAGCAGCCGAGCTAAACGTTGAGCTTTCTCATCTCGCTTCGCCGTAGTTGCGAGAATCCATTCATCCAACTTAGGTCTAAACTTCAAAGCTTGTTCGTATTCATCGTAAAGTAATCTCTTTGTAACGGCTCCTCCGGGACGCGGTTGATTCTGCTCGTCCAGCTCATCCATTCGTTTACACTGAATTCCGATGCGGCTTTTACTGGGTAGCCATTGCCCGTACACATCAACCCCGTGTTGGGCTTGACCAGCCCGACCAATTTTTTGCGCGAGAGCTCCCCCATATAAATACGGGAAAACAGCCTCGGTAAGATCTTCAAACTGTTGCCAATAGAAAGGTGGTTGGAAGTCCTGAAACATGTGGTATTAACTGAGTGGCTTTAGATCTTATCGCCTGCCGTACTCTGCCTCGCACATAGTCTCAGTAGAATATTAGCAAGATGTGGTCAATGAGAATTGGTCGACCCACGGCGCTGCGATTGTGTCGCGAATGATACGCCTGCGAGACAGTTGAACGTGTTGATTCGACGGAGAACGGAGCTTCTGAGTCCACCGCATAAAGAGCCGGAGCCTTGGCGAATTCTTGCGCGATCTTCTTACCCCAATCTCCTAGGTTGCCACGCTGTACGTAGCCGAGCATACCGGCTTGGTCCTCTTCTCGCGCGTAATCACCGCGCAGAAAACATCCGAGACCATCAGTCCCAAGGTAAATTTTTACCGTGTGGCGTCTACCGAGCCGCTTACTTTCAAATCGGAAACGGGCACGAGGGCGAAGCGCTCCCGAATCAATCCGCAGGTCAACGCGTTTTCGGCGTTTTCCTTTTCGTCGACCGTCGTTGATAGGGGGATCGTCGTGTACGCTGAACATAGACATCCATGGTTCGTCGCGCTCGCTCAAAACATGGTCAATTGCTTCAACCAAATCGCCTGAGATCGAAGGCTCTTCCGCTTTTTCGTAAGCAGAAGGTGTCAATCGGTCATAGCCGAGTAGCACCAGTTGATGGACCCGTCGAACAAACACCCTTCGTAGGTAAACAGAATTGCTTGAAAAGCCGCCGGGCCGAGGACGCGATGCATTTATCACTGGATTTGGTCTCCGAGTTGTAGGGTTCCTGCAATGATTTCTTGAGCATCTAACATCGCTTGGCTTTCAGTCCAATGGAACCGTTGCATAGGCTTCAACACGAACGTCTTCGATTCTTCGTAGACACGTAGATTACGATCGAAGTAGAGCCACTGGCTCTGCTGTTTTCTGAGGCGTCGCCGCGTCTTTTCCAACTGTCGCGCGGTCAATTGATCTGCCGCGACAACAGTGAGACTACGAGCTGCCATTTTGTCGGCAATTAGATCGATTTGGATCATACCGGACTCGTTGTCATAGACAATACCGACCTGATGCCGCTTGTCCAGTTCGTCGCCAACGAAAGCATCAAGATCAGCCTTTAATCGACGGGCATAGGTTTTCATCTCGGCCTGCTTCGGCGGACGAATAGCTGGCCTTCCGATATTCCCGTCAATCAGATGTAATCGAACGCGTACAAGGTCATGGACTAATGCGCGGTCATGATCGTCAAATCCAAGGGTGTCATACACGAGATTGTTCAACTCGTTCAACAGAGGAACGAGGTTGTCACGATCAGGGATACCGAATTGAAGTTGTTTTTGGCCTTCTCCGCGCTGCTCGATACGGGTGTCGCGTACATCGACGGGAGTAGTTTTGACCAGCCGGTTATGCAGTTGTAACCACGGTTCAAGATATTCACGGCTTCGATTTGCAATCGGTACTGGAATGCGTCGGAGAGCATTGAGGGTTGCCACATCACGTTTCACGCCAAATTGAGGAGATGTAAGAAACTGGTGATAGAACGCAAAGTCAGAACTTAGATAAAGCGAGAGCGCTTTGAGAAAAGCATCATCGCCTGTCGTGCTTATTATGCCGATCTGTCGGGTCGGAACAATAAAGTACTTGTCGCTGAAGATCGCAAACGTGCGCGCGGCACTTACGACAACATGGGGGGCATTACAAATAGCTAGACCGCGGATCCCGCGACGCAGGTGACCGTAGTATTTCTTGTTCTCAAGAAAAGCATTGTTCGGAAAGTCAAAGAGATATCGGAGTCTTGCGGCAGCGTTCATCGTTAGCAGCGGTTGACCGACCACTTCGGGAACATATTTCGTTCGGTTTTTACCGCTCTTGACATGTGAAGATACTAGCGGGGGGCCTTCAGCTACCACAATCGCTCCTTCAGCTTCGAGTTCTCCAATACTCGTCATGCGGCTCGCAGTGCGGGTTAACAATTTTATGTCGGACGCCGAGCCCCACATGGCAAGTTTCCAAGGAAGAGCATCTCCCCTAGCGACTTCTCCCACTGAAACATCGCGGATTTCATTAGCGCTAATGACCAAACTCCAAGTAGGCACCCGTTCTCCCTGAACGCTCGGTCGAGTTGGTTCTTGATTCGCTACCATTGGTGAGAACACGCGAATACAGTCATCGGGATCAACTTCAACTTGGTCGCGATTGCAAAAGAAGAAAGATGCTGCAGGTATCCGAGGACGCTTGACGGTGGATCTGCCGCTAGCAAAGAGGACTTCCGCAAGGTTCGAGAAGTTAGCCACTGCGGTGACTCGTTGAGCTTTGAAGAACCTCTTTCTAAATTTGCGCGACGGATCTTCGAATAGCGTCATCGCTGGCAGTAGTAGGGCAGTCGCTCCAGCGTCAAACAGAAACTCACTTGATCGCCACGCGAACGCCTGAGCCAGTTCGTTGTCACCGCACGGCCGCTGCTTCACATTCTCCTTATCGCGCATCCATTCCCAAGCCGGCTCGTCTTGCTTGATCAGTTTGGCGGGATTAAGATCTTTCCAGGGAGGATTTCCAACGATCCAATGAAACTTAATTTCGGCCAAGTTCTGACGCGCGGCATTACTTAGCTTGAAAAAATTTGTCTGAAAAATATTAGTTCCAACCAGGGCAGGGAGCTTGAAATCGGAGTTAGGCTTCCCAGGCGACGTTGGCAATAGGTCCGGCGGATGAACGTAATCGAGTAGCGTGAGAATGAGACTCAACTCTGTCACCTGGCATGCATCAGGGTCGTTGTCGATTCCAAAGATATGATCTTCTAATAAAGCGCGAAGTTCGTGCGGCGTAGGCCTCTGTTTCGTAACCGGAAACTCACGCTCGATAAGTCTACGATAGCTTTGAACAAGGAAAGCCCCAGAGCCGCAAGCCGGATCGAAAACCTTCATTCCACGTTGAAGCGGTAATCGTTCCTCCATCTCCGACAACATGAAATTGACGACTGGTATCGGCGTATAGTAAGCGGCGGCCTCTTCGCCCTTCGTAGCTCCGCCGTCCTCCTCGGGCATATGTAAGAACTGTTCGTAAATTACCGACAGGGTCTCGATTGGAATGTAGGAAAAGTCGTAGACGCGGAAGTCAAGATGCAACTGCCAGTCACGTTCACCCACTATCTCGTCACCATGAAAGGTAGCTGCGACGCGTGAGATCAGCTCATCATCTGGCGCACCGCGGCCGCGCAGCTTTAGCGGAAACACGCTACCATTAAGCCACTCATCCAGCCTTTCGGTGACGGCCTGCAATCCAGCGCGGGTGGCAGTACCCCCAAAGATCGCCGATTCATCGAGCTGCCACTCGGCCAGTCGCGCATCTGAGAGAATGTCTCGATCGCGCAGGTAATGCAGGTAAACGTACTTACCTATCAATGCATGAGAAACATCCTTCTCCAAGCCGCCATTGTCTCGAAGCCAGCGATCGAGCTTCAGCAAGTTACCGAGTAACTTCCAGTTGATCCGCGTTTCCGGTGTGACGTGTCGGCCCCAATCTCTCCACAACTTACCGCTGTCGATAGCGTCGGCATGAAATGACTCAGCGAGTTCCGACACTTCATTGAATTGCATCAATGGCTTCAAGACTCCTCGCTCTAAGCCGTTCTTTAGCGGTTGGCACTTAAAACCCGAATATAGGGAAACTCCGCGCGGCGAATGCACCAGTAGGAAAGGAACGATATCCTGGTTCCACACCAGTTCATGGATTTTGGCTGCAGCCTGTTCGGACTCCGCAGTACAGACATAGACGACGGGGACAAGAGGCTCAGTCTTGGATTGGGGAGTACGCCGTAGCGTATAAACACCTTCTAGATGGCACGGTTTAGCTGTCGCCTTTCGAAATATGTGGCCAAAGTCCGGTGCCGCGCGCAGTTCAGCACTGCCACGTCGCAAGAAGTGCGGCGACTCCAGATAACCGAGCCGGCCAAAAAAGGTCGTTAGATCCATTGTCACATTTCGCTTAAGGAGTGGTGGTAATCCTTTGAAAGACCCTCTTCCCTAATGCGCGAGTCGAGCTCTTAATTGTTTTTCCACCCCGGTGGAATTCAACCGATATACTGCGAGCGATTTCGTTACGCCATATTGTTCAGCGATTTGGTCCGCCGTCAGACGGCGCCGCTTCGCTCGCATTAATCCTTCTCGCGGAAGAAGAAGGGTCCAAGCGAGGCAGTTCGCTTCATCCTCTTGTTTCTGATTAAAAGATCGCATGCTCATACCATCCAAGTCGGCCGACAGAATAATCTTTGCGGGTTGGTGATCCAATATGAAATGCGCAAGTTCATGGGTAATGTCAGAAACTTGGCGACCCCGTGAATGGCGAGGGTTGTAAACAACAATTCCTCGATCGTTAAGTTGCATGCCCGCTGCAGACCATCCCCAAGGATCGATCTTCAGTAATTGATCCGTTATTTCCCTCGTTATCGCGGGGACCTGGCTTGGCGTCCATAATTCAACGCCGAGATACTCTGCTACCTGTTGAGGTTTAAGCGGAGCGTCAATGGGAACGCCCAATTCCTTTCGAAATGCAAGGGAGGTGCGTTCGGCCCAGGATTTGAAGCCTCGCTCAAGCGTGGTCATCTTCTTCTAAGACTTCGCTCCCCCGCTGCGAGTGAACAGCTAAGAGAATCATTTTCGCAAGGGCATTCACGGTCGCCGGCTCTGGTGTTCGATCTGCCCTGAAGTGGGCGGACAAGGACACCGCTGGCTCATTCGGTGATAACTGAGCGGCTTGACTTACATCTGGCTGAAATCCCAAGAAACTACCAGGATCAATCTTCAGCCAGTTGCACAGCTTGCCGAAAGTCTCTATGTCCGGAATGCGCCCGTTCTCTACTCGCATCAACGTTGCTGGACCAATGCCAATTTGCCCAGCAGTCTCGCGCAATTTTCGCTCGCCGCGCTTCTTCCTAACTAGTGCTCCCAAGCTGCTAAGTTTTCTAGTCGCCATAATTCCAATCCTTCCAGCTGTGTTTTATGTGGAACAATGCTTGACTAGTGAAACAAAAGGTGATTTCATGGGCGCATTGTATCTGAGAAACTCAGCTACATCAATGAAACATTCCGAGGGAGGTAGCTCCGATGGCAAAGAAGAACGTTCATGTCACACATCGCAAGGATAAGAGTTGGGCAGTGATAAGTGAAGGAGATAAAAGAGCATCTAGTCTCCATGACACACAGCAGGCAGCCATTAAGACCGCAACGCCGCTCGCTAAAACACGTGGGTCTGAATTGGTTATTCATAATCGCGAAAACAGAATCAAAGACAAGGACAGTTATGGCAACGACCCGAATCCTCCCAAAGATAAGAAACACTGAGGGTGCTACTTCTGGTCAACGAACGAAATGGCATTTTATGGTCTGTTCATTGGAATCAATCGGCATTCATCGACTTTAATAAATGAACTGAGTTTCGCTGCTCGAGATGCTGCCGCTCTGCACGCACTGTTTACTGACACTCTCGGTGGTGCAACAAAACTCATTGTCGATGAAGAAGCTACTCGTGCGACTATTATCGACAATCTGGAGAAGCTGAAATCGTGCTCCGCCGCCGATGTAGTTGTCATCTCGTTTTCAGGCCACGGCTCCCCCACTCACCAAATTGTTACATACGACGCAGACCTTCGTGATCTAGAAGGCAGCTGTATCTCTCTCGATCTACTTGCGCGCTCACTGTCACAAGTTCCGGCGAAGCGGCTCATTTGCATCTTGGATTGCTGTTTCTCGGGCGGCATGGGTGCAAAAGGATTGGACGTTGATACCACCGCGCGTGAACTTTCCTCCGTTGAGAATTTGCTAGAGCAGATGTCTGGTGCCGGTAGGCTGGTGCTGACTGCATCAACTGCGACAGAAAAAGCTTGGGAAAATGCGAAGCTCAAACATGGCCTACTGACCCACCATCTGATTATGGCTTTGCAAGGTGCTGACGAAGTTGTTCAAGCGGGAAAAATCTCTCTCTACCGTCTCCTCGAACACGTTACAAAGGGAGTCACCGATTTCTCAGCTAAGCTGGGTAAGATTCAGAACCCGACGGTGAGGGGTAAGATTGACGGCGACATTACTTGGCCAATATTCACCCCTGGCCCTCGGTACTCAGCCCTGTTCCCTGACTCGCAACGCCAACCGGTTACGAAAGACGTCCAAAGTCTAAACTCATACGGTTTCCCGCAGCAATTGATTGATGCTTGGGCCGGAGTTATCCCTTCACTTAACGAATTACAGATCAGCGCGGTTAACGAATACGGATTACTTTCAGGGGAAAACTTAGTTGTTTCGGCTCCCACCTCTTCCGGCAAGACCATGATCGGTGAGCTAGCGGCGTTGCGCGGCATACTGAATCGCCAGCGCGCCTTCTTCCTGCTGCCACTAAAGGCATTGGTGAATGACAAATTACGACATTTTGAAAAGCTCTACGGCAACTTCGGCGCAAGAACAATCATGGCCACCGGCAACAGCACAGTTGATGATATTGGCCCACTGATGCGCGGTCAATACGACATCTGCTTGATGACTTACGAAAAATTCGCTGCGCTGGCACTTGGAAGTCCATATCTCATGGGACAGGTAGGTACTGTCGTAGTCGATGAAGTTCAGATGATCGCCGACCTATCACGCGGCGCAAATCTTGAGTTCCTGCTGACTTTGCTCCGCATCAGCCGACGTCAAGGCGCCGAACCTCAGTTTATTGCCTTGTCAGCTGTAATTGGGGACACGAACGGATTGGAAAGATGGGTCGGCGCGAGGCTCTTGAAGCGTACTGAACGACCTGTGCCTCTTGACGAAGGCGTAATTAGGCGCGATGGCAGCTTCCGCTTTGTATCATCGGATACCGGTGAGGAGAAAATTCTAGAGGGAGTTATTGTTCCTGAGTATCGAAGCGCCAACCCCAACGCGAGCCAGAACTACATCATTCCTCTTACCCGAAAATTGGTTTCTGAGAATAAGAGCGTAATCGTTTTCCGTGAGACGAAAGGCGAAGCGAGGGGGTGTGCGCACTATTTAGCCGAAGCCTTGCGGTTACCGCCTGCGAAGTCAGCAATCGACCTCCTGCCCATAGGAGATCCTTCACTGGCGTCCGGCAATCTCAAGCAAAGCCTTGAGGGAGGTGTTGCCTTCCATATCGCGGACCTGGACCCAGAAGAAAAGCAGGTAATCGAAGATGAGTTTAGATTGCCGCAGTCATCCATCAGAGTCATAGCCGCAACGACAACTTTGGCAATGGGTATCAATACTCCGGCCGAAGCCGTAATTATTGCGGGACTTGAACACCCTGGAGATGTTCCCCAGCCCTACTCGATAGCCGAATACAAGAACATCGCTGGTCGCGCCGGCAGATTACCCTTCACGCAAAGAGGAGCATCTTTTCTTTTAGCTTTAACTGCGCGAGCGGAGGAGTATCTTTGGACGAGATACATCAAAGGCCAGCCGGAGGATGTCGTTTCCCGATTCTTGTCGGGTCAAACAGATCAGCGCTCACTGATTCTACGAGTGCTCGCGGCCACACCTAAGAAAGCCGGCGGCCTTACCTCGGACCAGGTAATCAGTTTCTTGGAAGAGAGTTTCGGCGCGTTTCAGCAAAGGCAAATGCAACCGAACTGGTCGTGGGACAAGACCCGTCTGCTGGAGGCCTTGTTATCGCTCAAGACTCACGGACTCGTCGAAGTGGGTCATGATGGGCGTTATTTGCCTACTGATTTAGGGCGATTCGCCGGTGAAGCCGGCGTTGAGGTTGAGTCGATTATTCGCTTAGTGGATGCGTTCCGACGTGTGCGGCCCGAGCAGGTTACCGATCCGGCGCTCATAACGGCCGCGCAAATAACGGTCGAATTAGATGAAGTTTATTTCCCAGTTAATAAGAAGGGCGCTGCAAAAGAAAGTAACTCTTGGACATCGGAAATCCGTAGGCAAGGTGTAACCGAAAGTCTTATTCAGACGCTTAGCTTGAGAGTCTCAGACACAGCTCAATTGGCTCGTCGAGCAAAGAAGGCCGCCGCTTGTCTACTTTGGATTTCAGATCTTCCGATGTCGGAAATCGAAAACATTCTTACGAGGCACGGCGGTAGATTCGATGGAGCTTCAGGACCTGTGTTGGGATCTAGGTCGAGAACGTGCGACCTGTTGCATACCGTTAGCAGGGTTGCCGCGGCCGTGCATCCCAGCCTCGATTTAAATGGTCGCGTAGATCGATTACTAATCAGGCTCGAAACTGGCGTTCCACCAACCGCCGTGGAACTGGCAACATTAGCAGGCACACGACTTACGCGCGGCGACTACCGCCGACTGTTACAGGCAGGCAAATGTTCCATCGATGAGCTAATGGAAACTTCTGATGAAGCACTACTCGAAGTGCTATCTGGCAGTGAATCGAAGTTATTAGTCTTAAGAAGGGCTGTGGAGGCGCACAACAAAGAACACGACGGTGAAGCCTCGTCGGTACAAAACATACCGTTATACGTGAGTTAGATCGTAGCGAGTCTGTGGAATATGGTTACACCTAATTCTGTTGCCCACTATTTTTCGTTATTGGAGCCCGACGATTGGCGCGACAATGTTGGTTTCTCTCCAGAGATCGAGTCTGCCAACACCTGTCTCTTTCAGACGCGAAGTGATGCAGAGGCGGCAGCAGTTCTCGGACGGTGGCTGGAAAAATGGCAGCCTTGTTTGTTTGGCCGAATTGCAGCTAAGTCGGATGCTCTGACCTATTGTTTTCTCACGGAGAATGACCTTCGAGAATCCGATGAATTCATTAGTAACAAGATTCAGTCAAAAAGGTTGGAATGGACACGACACGGTTTCGAAGGTCGTAAAAGTGGATTTGTTGTGCTGGCGATATCTCCACTACTCGCATCCGCGGTGCCGAGCCCCGCGATGTTAGAACTGGCTCGCAGGCTATGCTTTCTGTATTTACAAGCCGACATCTTCACCGACAAGATTCATCTCGACCAACTCTACCTTCAGAAGCCCGGCTCGTCACTGACGACGTGGAAGTGGCTTACCGGAGTAAATTATTTTTGCGCGCAAGGGGATGGTCGCTGGTGGCACGACCACCGTATACCAGGCGGCATGGCCTTCTCCGTCAATTCTGTTGGTCACTTAGTAAAATCTGGCATCGTCGCAAACGCTATGAAAGAGATGGACAGCCAAATTGGCGGACCGTTTGAAGGCTATCCTGAGTCTAAAATTGATTCGTTAGGCAAAGCATTGGAGTTAGCGATGCGAACGATTGATATGGCTGCCAACGCGGTCTCAGGAAAGGCTACTGACCTATGGCCCAGTCCGATCGGCATGCCGGAGTGTCCAGTGAAGCTCTCAAAAAAGGTTCGTGACAAGAACTATTGTGAATATAAAGGTTATTATCATACTGATTACACGTTACCGTCGGAGTACTTTGCACCGGACATTGCCAGACCGGCTCACATAACTCCGCACGTCCTTGATTTCACGTACCTATTCAAGCGCGACGTCGACAACCCTGACTTTAGATTACTCGGCGAAGGTCATCAGATTCGCGACCTTACGAGTGAAGACGGTTTGGAACATGCTAGTGCCGAGGATCTACAAATGAAGGCGGGTAAAGGAGAGCCTCATGAGGTTCTGATTGACGAAAATGAGCGACTGCTAATGGCGCTAAAAATGACCTAGCTTAGACAAGCTCTGACGAGGAGGCCACTAAGAATATGGGTGAAAGAACGATTCTTTTTTCGAACGTGGATCTTTCGAGCGTTTTATATGGGCATGAGCAGAAGATGTTCAAAGAAATTGAGAGTTTTCCGCCAGCTCGCATCCGCGATGAAGACCTTGAGACTCTCTGCGACTATTTCGAAAGAGAATACACGATTGCCGTCCCGGCGTTAGACGAAAAGAGCATCACCGTCGATCACGAAGACGCGAAAATCGACGTGAGACGGACGCCCAATCGATTCTTCTATCACGGCGGCTCTGGCCTTGTCTCCGGTACGCGCTACAAATTCTTTGTGCCCTATTTGGGAGAGAAGGAGCTGTTCAAGTGTCGTCCGTCATCTTTCAACTTTAATCCGCCCCACGCCCAAGTGAATGCAAGTGAGCTGGTGCTGATATACACCGCAGCGGGTCAGCAAGAAGCTACCGCCATTCGCAGCCAATTCGATCGTGAGCTAGGTCAGATTAGACAGTGGCTTAGTTGCGTTGGGAGCGATGTCGAAATGTTCAATGGTGGCGTTCGCAGCAAAGCCCGCACGCGTATAGAGATGCGAAAGAACAAACTGGAGAAAGACAGAGACTTGGCTTCAAATCTCGGCTTTCCGGCAAGATCGAAAATGTAGAAAGGGAATTCGCTCCAGGCACTCGCAAAAACTTCGGTTTGCGGTGCCGAATAGAACCTCGATGTCGACAGATCTGAATAATACAAAGAATCGACATAGGGAGTCGATCTCCGTTGATTCCACAATTCTCTTCTTCGGACTGCTTCACGCCTGCTCGGATCCGACGGCGATTGACCGCGGCTTAAAGTTGGTTCTTCGGGGTCCTGAATTTCTGAGTCATGGACTCAAGGCACTTCTAGAAACTCAAGGGGTCAATGTGAGCGCGCTTATGCAAAATGAGCCGAGTGTTCCAGTTTCACAGTTGGAAATCAGAGAATTTGTGGAACCGTTTCTTAAGAAGGGAGCGGAGATGAGTACGCTCGCTCAAATCGCTGACCGTTACCTGTTCGAAAAAGATCCGACCGCCGAAAATGTCGTTTATGCATTCTACATCGGGACCAGGTACATGCTTGTTAGAGAACGCAAACCGACCAAAGCTGAAAGCAAGCGCATTTGGGAGATCGCCCTGTGGATCGCGCAAAACTCAAGAATAGGTGCGCCTCATTGGAAAGAACTTGAAGATAAGGGTCAAGTGCACCTGAACGATTGGCTCCGCACCATGAAGGAAAATGCCAGGAAGAGGTTTGAGACGTTCTTGAAGCACAAGGAGCGCGCCGACCTGGCTTCGAACGAGTCTTTCAACTCTTTGCTTGAGGCTGTCTTCGACATCCCGAAGTCCCAAACTGCTTGAAATCATTGAGCTTGGAGCCGGAATATTTTGGCCCATATTTTATCCTTTTTAGAAGCGTTAAAAGGGACTAGGATGACGAAAACTTAGCAGGCAACTTCTAGCCGCGATAAGACGAAGAGAGGTCCGAGATGATTGGATACAATGGACGAATCGACTGTCGGCAATGCAACAAACAAACTTATCTGGAACACGCTGGATGTTATGACGATGGATCGCAGAAGCTGCTCTGCCCATGTAAGAAGGACGGCGGTGTGCTGCATTCATGTCCGTATGGCAATCCGCTCACATCTCCAACGTGGCTTCCGCTAGTGATGGAGGGCGTAGGTGTGGTCTGTCCCCAATGCAAGAAAGTTTACGATTTAGGTGTCGAAATCGAGCCAGTTTATCCTCAGGCAGCTGAGGTTCTAAAAGCTGTAGGGCTCTTTGCGGGACTCTTCGTGGCAATCACCCTAGTTAGCGATCTCCTACAAGGGCGAAAGGGCCGGAGGCGGTAAGAGGTTGATTGCATTGCGGCGCCATCCAGTACTTGTCCGTTAAGATTCAGCGTCGCTTGCGGGTCCTTCGCCCTTTTTTGCTTAATTCCTGGCTGCATTTCAGTGTTGGAAATTCGGCGAGGAAGATTCACCTCATCATCCACGAGGGCGTTGATCCAAACCCTTGCCACCTCAGAATACTTTAACAATACCAGAAATGAGGGCTCGCGTTCTCCAGTCTCGAAACCGCTGATGTAGTGCCGGCCGTATTCCTGCGCGAGCCCTGAGCGCCTTAGCATTCCATCCTGAGACAAACCCAACTCAGTTCGTATTTGGAGAAGGTTTTCACCTAAGTGCTTGGGCGTTTCACGCGACGCTCTTCCCATCAGGACTGCCCTCCTGTTGAGAAGTCATTACGGCGCAGTCCTATTCAGAAGAATCTCGGCTCGCTCAAGATCCGCCAAGAGTAGAGCCACTCCTGAGGCGGTTCTTGTCATCCGCAACGACGTCGAACTACCAGCTAATTTGAGGCAACTCCCGCAGGTTTCCACTGATGGCTATTCCTTGGTTTGGCTCTTGGCGAATACCAAAAGGTTAGTTAGCTCTTCGTCAGTAAGCAAACGGCGATAATGCCCCATGCCAGGCAGTGATCGAATTTCATAGAGACCACCGGCGGCTCTGACTGATGCGCGCTTATTCCATTCCAACTCACAATCGATCTCTTCAAGCATGTTATTGAAGTCAATTCGATCCTTTCTCAATTCAGTAACTGGGATTCTTTCGATGAGTTCAGCAGCAAGACGAAGTTGTTGATTCCTAGAGAGGTTTTCTTGAATCGCAATGAGAAGTTGCAGGAAGGCAGGTTCCAAGTAAATTCGGGTTCGCTCCTCGCCCTCTTGCTTGTCTCTTAACCAGATCGCGAGTATGCCCAACATAAATCCCGCGGTTGAACTTGCCTCGTCCCAGTAGACGAGGAAATCCCGTACAAGCCTTTTCCGTCTGTCAATCTCGATGTCACTGGGTACCTCGTAACCCGCGCGGATGAAAAGTCTCCTGACGTCGGTTTTAAGGGTTTCAGCGATGGCAGGGATATTCGCGGGAGCTGGTAGTTGTTTGCCTCGTTCAATTCGATTCCACGTCTCGCGGCTAATTCCCGCCTTCTCGGCAGCCTTCGTTTGCGATAGCTCTGGATTTCGTAACCGTTCGCGCGTGCGTCCGACGAATTCGCCGAATGATTCGGAGTCATCCTTGTGCGGTTGGACTTCGGTCTTCGTCTTTCTGCGATTTCTCTTCCGTGTGTTCGCCATCTCCAAAGCTATCGCACTCTCCCTTTCGCTCGAACCGCCCAACCCCGTCACAGGGGTCGTCACACTGACTCTGCTAGTGTGAGGCAGCGGCCGATCCAAAAGCTAGTCCTGGACGGTCAGTGAAAAAGAAGCCGACGCAGTCTTGGAGTCCGCTCGACGTTTAGCTTCAGTTTATCTGCCACACGTTGCTCAGTTAAGCGCGAAGTATGGACGCGATCGGATGTTGATAAAAAGGAGATTCGTACGATGTAGGAATCGGAGATTATAAAAACGAAGCGGGGTTGACGATTTGGCGATCGTCAACCCCACTCGGCTTAGAAATCCTGCGGCGTCAACCCTCGAAAAGTTATGCCGCTAAATCAAAATCTTTATAGGCGCCAGAGGCGCGAACCGTCATCAGTGTACAAAAAGGGAGGACGGTTTTGCAAGCCTTAATTCTGGTGTGCCGGAAAGTTGAGCAACACAGATGTTCGAGGCCATCATTGACAGTATACAGTTTATCAAGAAGCTTAAGGCGGGCAATCCTAAAGCGTTTGAGTTCCTGTGGAAAGAAGGAATCGCAAACGTAGTTCCATTTCTTCGCTGGGCCGGCTTTCATGAAGAGGAAGATGTCTGGCAGGACTTGTGGCTAATCTTAGAAAGAACAAAATGCGCTGGGTACGATCCGGACGAAGGAGAATTGTCAAAATGGCTTCTAACAGTCGCAAAGAACTTCGCACGCAATCGTGAGCAAGAACGACGTCGTTGGCCAGAATCCATCGAGGACATTCTAGAACCATCGATCGAAGCTACAATCGACGAAGAAAATAATGGCGGAAATCAGAAGAGGCATAAATGGCTGAAACAGGCGATCAGATCGCTCAGAAAAAGCGGATCACTTAAGGAAATCGATTGCGAGGTTCTCCGACTTCGATTTCGTCGACGCCTAAAGTCGCCCGAGATAGCGCGCAGGTTAGGATCAACCGACACTGCGATCCGACAGCGACTCTCACGCATACTTCGCAAACTGAAGCGAGAAATATTGAGGCTGGAAAACGATGAGCTACGAAGATCACATAAACAACCTGTTGGAACAGATTCGTCGTGAGAGGGAAGAAGAGGAAAACATCCCCAAGGTGGAGCCTCCCGTATTTAAGACTCCGAGTGATTTACTTTCCTTCCTTCGTAACCGGCCCGTAACTCGATCTGTTGAAATAACAACTCTTTCTTCTTTTGTTCGCCGATTCAGGAGAAGTTTAGGTGTCGCACCAATGGCCTTAGCAGATGCTTTGGAAATAAAATTACTTGACCTTCAAAGCTTGGAATCAAACGATTGTCTTCCATGGACCACCTCACCGAGATCAAGCGCGCTAGTTTTTGCTGCCTATCGGATTCACGTCGAAGCCGTCAAGCTTTTGACGGAAAACTCTCATAAAATTGCGCGGGTTTCAGCAAGGATCTCGGATCCAAGTGAGGCATTGGAATTAGCCTTGACCTGGCTCTCGCAAGTCAAATCAGAACTTGAAAGGCAGAACGAAAGTGCTCTGCTAGATTAATTTTAAAGCTAACTATTTGTTAGAAGATCCCGGGCATTTCCCCGGTTCCCCGCCTTCACCCCTGTCACACTTTCACGCTTTTTCAGTATGTCTAATGGAGATTCTGTCTTGGGAATTCTCCATGGTTAGCTTGCGCATTCTCAAAAAACCTCTTCTCAGGAGAGATGTACGTGTCGATGGAAAAAAACCGACCACACTCAGAGCAGCTTTTTCGGCAGTGGCTGAAGGCCGCACCGTTTCCGAATCTTCGCGGAACGCCCAATGGGTCTGTCAATCGCCGAGCATGCGCGGTCTCGACGAACAAATATCTCACGCGGCGCGAGTACAGCACGCCGTGCTGCTAACGGGAGAATCCGGCACAGGCAAAACAACTGTGGCTCAGATCATTCACGAGCGCAGCAAACATTCTGCCGCGCGTTTCGTTGACGTCAATTGCGCCGCTCTGCCCGAACACCTTCTTGAAAGCGAACTCTTTGGATTCGAGCGAGGAGCTTTTACAGGTGCCACGGGGCGCAAGAAAGGTCTCTTCGAAGTTGCGCACAACGGCACACTGTTTTTGGATGAGATTGGCGAACTCAAACCGGAACTGCAAGCGAAACTACTTAAAGCGATTGATTGCCGAAAGATCCGACGGTTGGGGGGGCTCACTGACATTGACTGCAACGTGCGGCTCGTTGCTGCGTCGTCACGTAACCTCCATCGAATGATCGCGGTCGGCAGCTTTCGAGACGATCTCTATTACCGCCTCGCAGTACTCCAACTTGACATTCCGCCATTGCGCCAACGTCGCCAGGATATTCCGGAACTCGTTTTCAGAAGGTTTGCCGCAGAGCGATCTGAGTTGAGTTCAGTTAAGTCCGTGCAACTAGATGAAGCCGCTCTCAATGAACTTTGTCTTTATGACTGGCCAGGCAACATTCGGCAATTGCAAAACGTTATAGCGCGGCTCGCTTGCTACGCCGGCGGTACCAACGTCACCGCTGCAAATGTCCACGCCGAATTGGCCCGGTTCAAATATCTCGATTCGCAGACGATCGACCTGCCTGATTCCTGCCGCACTCTTTTTGCGGGTGAGTCTTTTCACGATTTTACGCAACGCGTGCGAGCTGCAGCTATCGAGGCTGTGAAGCGTCGCTATAACGGAAATATGAGCCATGCTGCCAGACGTTTGAAGCTAGATCGTTCCTCACTCTTTAAAATCACCCGAGGAATAAACGCTCACTGTCATAGCCGTGCCGATAACACTTCCGAATGCGCAACATCTCCCAGCTCGCATTCTCAAGAACCATAAAGCTCAGGGGGCACCATGCTCAGAAAAATCCACAACGGCGGACGCCGTATAAATGTCTGCAAGCTTCCGAGCCAGAAGAACGGTCGAAACATTTGGACCGAATCGATCGCTGAACTGTGCCTTGCCCTACGGTGCGAGCACGATCGAAACGTCATTTCCTACTCTACACAGTCAATAAGAGTCTTTTACGAGTTGAATGGAAAACGCCGATCGTTTACGGCCGATTTTCTGGTCTATCGGAAACAACAGCGTCCGCTGATTGTTGAGGTTAAGTATGAACGACTGATTACACCCTGGTTCGAGCAATTGTTTCGGATCGTCACGCCGATATGTGATCGTGCGGGTTATGACTTTCTCGTCAAAACCGAACGCGAGATTTTAGTCGAACCGTTCTTAACTACGATCAAGAGATTGAGATACTACTCGCGGACGTCAATTCATCCACAACACCATCTCTTATGCCATGAATTTTTCTTACATCGCCAAACAGCAACGCTAGGGGAACTTCTCGAGCTTTTTGAATCACGAGGCGCTGAAAGGCCGGTGGTCCTGGCGCTGATGTACCACCATTTTATCGTTACCGATTACTTAATTCCTCTCAGTATGAAGAGCCCGATATGGCTTCCAACTAACTCTGAAAACAACGATGGAGGTGAAGGATGAATCGCTTTGACAACACTGACGACCACGTTTCCGTTTCGCAAAAAAGCCTGCGCTGTTCGGCGACTAGTCAGCGTGACGCAGACCAAGGAGACAATAACTACCGCCCGCTGGAGAACCTCGAGATAGACGATACACAACTAGATCTGTTCGTCGTAGGTGAAAGGACAAGACTGCCCGTTGGCCGACCGTGGCTGACGCTTAAAATCTGCGCCCTCACCAAGCTGATTGTTAGTTATTACCTGTCACAGCCAGAAAGCAACCAGGGAGGAAAAGTATGAAAGGCCAAAGGCTGCGACAAGGGCTGCAAATCAAACTTTCCGGCCAACGCTATTCGATTGAAAAACGCTTGGCCAATGGCGAACTCCAACTCAAACACCTGGCTACCGAAACTTTGTGCTCCAAACCGGAGGCAGAAATCCTGAAGGCGCTATTTGAGGGAATCGCCGAGCTGTTAGGCGCAAACGGAGAAGTTGAAAACGGAAGTATGTACTTTACGCAATTAACCTTAAAACGCCAAACGTTTAACAAAAGCTAGACTTTACGGCTGCCCTACCCTCTCGCCAACATCACGCACTCTCACTTTTTAACATTTCTCTTGACCTCAGCAAAATCGGAGGTTAAAATTCTCTCAGTTTGCCAGTCTCAGTTGGTTCCCCCTTAGGCCTGCCGGGATTTCCAAGCCAAAAGCCCGAAAGGAAGGTTTTAGTTATGCCCATCAGCGCACGCGCCGCGATCCAAAAGCGTATCGACAAGATTCAGATGACGTTAGCAAATTTGCACGGTCAGGCGAGCGAGATTTTTGGCGATATCGAAGCCAATGAGTTTGCGATGCAGGAACTTCAGGCCGTACTAAAAAGTTTGCCGGATGAAGAAGGCGACGAAGGCCGCGCGGAGATTGCGCTTCGTCGAGGTAGTGAAGCGAGCAAGGCACGCGATGCGTTGCGCGATGTTCGCAAGCCGCTTCACGTAGATACTTTGCTGACCGCAATCGGGAAAGAGATCAACAAGAAAACCCGCGCATCGCTCGCTGGTCAGTTAGGGCTCTATGCCCGGAAGGATCAGATTTTTGTTAAGACTGGCCCGAACGAGTTTGGGCTGTTGGAATGGACTACCGCAGAGGCGTTCAAAAAAGGTAACAGCAGCCCATTCATGATCGTCGAGACAGTAGATGAAGATGAACCTGCCGTGAGTAGTAACGGCCACAAGAGAGCGCCAGCCGGACTCAGTTTGGAAGACGAACCAGAGGTGTCTGATAAGAAAGCCGAACCGGTAGCCCTAAGTCTTGATGACGACTGAGGGAACCATTCTGAAAAATTGTTTCACCGATGAAATAGTGCTTGCAGCAAGGTCTTGTCTGTGATTTAGTGAAGGTGTTTGAAAACCAGAACGGCGAAGAGGCTCACTCGCAAAAATGAAAACCTCTCCGCCGCCGTGTGGCGGGCTTGGTGTAACGGTAGCATGTCGTACCAGTACTACGAAGGTCTGGGTTCGATCCCCAGAGTTCGCCCCATTACATTTTCAAGCCCGACCGTGGATATGGGGACGTGGCGAAAATTAGCAGACGCGCCGTACTGTCGATACGGTGAGCCGAAAGGCTCGTGCGGGTGCAATTCCTGTCGTCCCCACAACCATTTTATGTGTTGTCAAAGACCTTTATATGATGCTAGAATGTCCCTGTCTGTTGGTAGATGGTAGGTATCAATTAGGGGGCCTATTCCAGTTAGGCCGTGAACCGGGGAGTGAGCTTGTAGCGGCTCGCTCCCTTTTTCGTTCTGCACTCTAACCCGTCCTTTCTATGGAGTCAAGGGACTATTTCGGGAAGTCGAAATCCGAGCCGCAACTTTCCTCTTGACAGTGAATTGCGTTAAGTGTAAAATTAGCAACATGAACAAGAACAAGCATCGCCTATCTAGTTCCGCTGTTATTAAGCAGATGCCGCTCGCGTGCGCTGATGAACTAACCGCCGTGGAATTTTTTGAGGCTCAGCGTTGGGGCGACGAGCCGTGTTGCGTTCACTGTGGTAGCGTCGATGTCTATAAAATGGTTGACCGGAAGACGGGTGAACGGAGCAAGCGTTTTCTGTGGCGTTGTCACGATTGCAAACAACAATACACCGTTCGTCTTGGAACTGTGTTTGAAGAGTCACGGCTTCCCCTTCGTCATTGGTGCTATGCGTTCTGGCGAGCCTCAACCTCGAAAAAAGGTGTCAGTGCGCTTGAGATTAAACGTCACACCCAATGCAGCTATCGCACGGCGTTATTCCTCATGAATCGAATCAGATTTGCGATGGCCCCAGACGATGCCACGCCAAAGCTTACGGGTATTGTTGAATGTGACGAAACGTATGTGGGCGGAAAACCGCGATACAAGGGCATCAGTAAGCGCGGACGCGGAACCAACAAACAGCCAGTTTTCGCGGCTGTCGAACGCAACGGTAGAATCAGACGGCGAGTGGTTGCGGACGTGACGGGCGACACCTTGAAAGATGCAATCCGCGAAGTAGTAGACAAGCGAGCATTCATCCTCACCGACGAGAATCCGTCATACAACGGGATCGACCTTGAATATGCGGGCCATGAAACAGTGTGCCATAGCGCGAAGGAATATGCTCGTGGTGATGTCAACACGAACACGGTTGAAAGCTCATTCGCGCTAGTCAAGCGCGGCATCGTTGGTATCTATCACAACGTAAGCAAGAAGCATTTACATCGCTACATCTGGCAGTTCGATTTCATGTGGAACAACCGGGAATTGAACGATGGCGAGCGAATGGCTTTGGCGATCCGCGAAGCTGAAGGAAAACGGCTAAGGTATAAGGGGCCTGTCGTTTTATAGGTCTAAGGGTACAGCAATTCAGGAGACGGAAGTAGACTTGTTTTGCGAAGCTATCGTCTCGCAATGCTTACAGAGAATCCGATCCTTTGGTATCCCGGCGAACAAGTGAAGATCGCCGACGATGTACAGGCCGCAAAGGGTGCGATGGTATTCGGCCAGCAGGTGATAGATAAGACCTTTGGGAGTCGCGGCGTAGATGTTTTGCATGATGTTAGAGCGGGGAAGTCGGCGAGCGTCCCACTACGCTCACAAGTGACTTCCCCGCTTAGTGAGAGCTGGCGACGGTTGTCCTCACCCCAACGTCGCCCCGCTCTCTACATGGGAGCATGGTTTCGGCAAGCTCACTCTTGCTTACTTGCACTGTGCTCCCATATGCTGTTTGAAAAGAGATCGTTATTTTGAAAATTAGAGCAAGAGGACAAAGCGGCTAATGCCTCTCGCTCGGACGCTTCAAATCGTCCGGGCATCCTCTAGCACGGCGCATAGTCTAGTAGCGAACGCTCCTAGCTGCAAGGGAAATCCATCAGGAGGTCAGTCCTGATGGGAACTACCAAGCGGGGGCGAGACTATCCGCGCAAGCTGGCGCGAAAGCTGAGGCGAGTGAGAATCAGAGCTGGATTGTCTCAGAGCGAGATTGCAAAGGAATTAGGCGTGACGGATCGAGCGATTATTTCTCAGTTTGAAAGTGGCAAGCGGCAACCATCGTTGCCAGTCTTGCTCAAGTACGCGCGACTGGCCGGAGTGATTGTAGATGCGCTGATTGACGATAAGATGAAGCTGTGAAGAAAAAGAAACTCGCTAAAAAGAAACGAGCCAAGCCGGGGCCTAAAGCGGATATACTGAAACTTGAAGGCGACTGGAAAGATGCAGTTAAGAAGTCGCTAGAGAAGAAGAAACCCGCAGAGGGCTGGCCGAAGTAAGATTCTGAAAATTCCCGCTCCGGCGGCTCATGAAACCGTCAGACCTTCCCTTTGCGTAAAGTACATACTTCCGGTTGAAAATGTCCAGGCGCGGCGACAATGGTCGAGCATCAATGATTTCGAAGCGCTCGAAGACATCGATCCTAGAAAAATCGAAGCGCTGCGGCGCCTCGCGTACGTCGAAGGCATTTGCAAATCAGCGCTAACGAGCTTTGGCAAGAACGCAGAGAACTTGAAGCCGGTTATTGATAAGGTCAGCAAGGACATCAAAGACCTCAACCCACCAACCTGCATAACAGTTTCTCGCTGGCACAGAACCTACACGGCGGCTGGCGATGATATTCGGGCTTTGGCGCCTGCGTTTAAGGCTAGAGGCAAAGTCAGCGACAACGATGGCAGACGTATCAGCGATGATCTCGAAACATGCAAGGCGGTCGAGAAAATTATCGACGATGTTGTGAATGAGCATTACTTGTCACGCACGCGTCCGACGGTGCAGTCCACCTACGACCTAATCGAAGCCCGGATTAGAGAAGAGAATAGATTTAGAGACAAGGGAGACAAGCTACCGATTCCTCACCGAAACACTCTTTACCGCGTGATCAACAAACTAGATCCTTACGAAAAGGACAAAGCTCGATACAGCAAGCGCATCGCCGACCTTCGACATAAAGTTAATAAGCAAGGTGTCCGCCCAACTCGTCCTCTAGAGCGAGTCGAAATGGATGACACGAAACTTGACCTGTTTGTTATCGACGAAAAAACGAATCTCCCAATTGGGCGGCCATGGCTGATGATCGCAATTTGCGCCTTCACGAAAATGATCCTGGGTTACTACCTGAGCTTTGTGCGGCCGAGCTATCTCTCGGTTATGCAGACTCTGCTACATAGCATCAAGCCCAAAACTTATGTGAAAGAACGTTACCCAGGAATTGTTCACTCCTGGGATGCCTATGGCCTTCCCGAAGTGCTGGTAGTCGACAATGCAAAACAGTACTACAGCAGGAGTTTTGATGAAGCGTGTCTGCAACTGGGAATCATCACGCAGTACGCGCCGATAAGGCACCCCTACTATAAGCCATCGGTTGAACGAATGTTCGGGACTCTCAACAAGAGACTATTGCACCAGATTCCGGGCACCACTTTTTCAAATATTGCAGAGAAGTGGGACTACGATCCAAAGAAGAACGCGTTGGTCTCGATGCAAACTCTCGATGAGCTTTTGCACACTTCGATCATCGATGTGTACCACCGCAGTATCCATCGGGGAATCGGTGACGTCCCCGCCAGAAGGTGGGAAGAAGGTACTAAGGAGTTTCCTCCAGCCCTTCCTTACAAGGCTGAAGAATTGAACATACTACTGGGCCACATCGAGCACCGTTCCATCTCCAGTTCAGGAATCGAAATCTGGGGGCTCTATTACAACCATCCCTGTCTGAGTCCATTGAAGAGTCGTCACAAGAAAGGCGATCAGGTGAAGATCAAATATGATCCAATGGACATATCGCTGATTCATGCCTACGACAGCGAGACGAATTCTTATCTGCCTGTGCCTGCTGTAGACCAAGACTACACGTCCGGTTTGACCCTGTGGCAGCACAAGGTCATCAAAAGAGAGGCCCGCCTTACGGCTGAGGACTATGTAGATGGAGAGCAGCTCAGCCTAGCTAAGGAGCGTATCCAGAAGATTGTAAACAGTGAATTGAATGTGCGTAGCAAGAGTAGCTCTAGCGTCAAAGCTGCGCTTTGGCAGGGCGGCAGTGGTAAGTCGACCGGTCGAGTCGAAGTAAGCGTAACACCTCCCCAAGAAAAGGACACCCAATCCTCCAATGGTACGCGAGCCGACTCTGAAATTGGCGTCGACGCTTTCGATGTGGTCTCCAAATCAAAGACAATTGCAATTGATGAAACTCAGACTTCTAATGTTAACGGTGCAACCTCAAGCTCCAATGTCGTCGAACCTTACGTCAACAAGCACAAGACATCTCGATCTCACAACCAACGGACTAGAAAGCAAAGCGATCTAGACCCGCTTACGAAAGACGCGGTGAGTCCGGTTGAAATGGATCTCGTGAAAGAGGAGGACTTGGATTTGGATGAATTCGAGTCCGATTACAACTTGCCCGGGAGGAAATCATGAAACGGAAAATCAAGCATCGCAAAAATGAGGGAAGAAACGACCGGACTGACCGTTTTGGTAAGCTCAGCACAGCTGAACGGCTTGTCATGATCGAGCAAGTGTTCGTCAGATACCCCAGGTTGAAAAATCTCTACGGGAAGATCGAGTTTTGCCGCGAGTTTTCAAAGATCTCAGCTGAACCTGAATGCATGTTGATCACGGGGACTAAAGGAGCCGGAAAAACGACACTCATTAAATGGTACGCCAGCAATTTTCCGGCTCGTGAGACGCCTGAGAAACGAATCGTTCCCGTCCTTGTGGTGACTGTACCTTCACCGGCAACAGTCAAAGGCCTTGGTTCTGCAATGCTCGAAGCATTGGGAGATCCCGCCGCGGATAAAGGCACCGTTAGTTCGATTACGTTGCGACTGAGAAAATACATAAGAGATTGCGAAGTCGAACTGATCATCCTCGATGAGTTTCAGCACTTCGACGACAGGCAAACAAAGAACATACTAAAAACCATTTCAGATTGGCTGAAGAACCTGATTAATGAAACATGTCGGCCAATCGTTCTTGTCGGAATGCCTGGCTGTGAAAGCGTCTTAGAGAACAAGGGAAACGAACAACTCAAACGTCGCTTCTCCTCTCGAGAAGAGATCGCACCGTTTGCTTGGGAGGCTGAAGCTCAAGACCCCGAGTTTAGACAACTACTAAAAGAAATTGATGATAGGTTGCCGCTTTTGGAGAATTCGCATCTTGCAGATAAGGAGACTGCGTTTTTGATCTATTCGGCAACGGATGGCGTTATCAACTATGTAATGAAGCTCCTTCGGTGGGCGGCAAAGCTGGCTATTCAGACCGGTGCCGAACAAATCGATCACTCACTCCTTGCTCGAGCCTATGAAGAAAGGGTAGCGCAGGATTTTGTCAAACGTCCGAATCCCTTTAGCCAAATGAGTAATTGCGCTAAGCCTAGAACACCTGCGAAACGCGCAACTCCTTCGACGAATGCAACAAACAAAAGAATAAAGCCGCGGAGGAATAAGCGTTCGATGTCCGATGTGCTTTCGCAGCGCTGAGTCATTATTGGAGGTTGCCGCAATTCCGTCGGAATAAATGACAAACAATCAAAGGCTGGTTTTCTCAGCAACTCCCTATGCCGATGAGAGTCTTCCTGGTTTCGTGCTTAGACTGACCGAACTCAACCAGTACGATGTCATCACATGGATTCTGGATCTCGCAAAGATTCCGACCAATAGATGGGACTTCTCACTGTCGTCCATTAGCGTGTGGAACCTGCAACAACTCCAGATATTGACTGGCGTCTCTGAATCTGCACTGAGGGACCTTTGGTACGAGCCGGTTAACCGCGCAGGAACACTGCACGACTACTCGTTATTCGGTAACCCCGTTCCTCGATACACTATTCGAGTTTGTGAATCTAAAATCTGTCCTGAGTGTTTAAGAGAACGCCTTTACGCGCGAAAAATCTGGGAATTCGCTGCTGTCACTGCATGTCCCTTACATAGACGTGTACTCCTTGATAGATGTCCGCGATGCAACCAAAGAATCGGTTGGCGTCGAACTGCAATTGCCACTTGTGTCTGTGAATTCGATTGGAGATCGTGGAAAGGCCAGCAAGTTACAAATGACGAACTGCACGTAGCACAAAGAATTTACCAATTATGCAACCTAATAAAAGCAGATCCATCCAAAAGCAAGGTCGACGCCGAATGTCCTCTTACAACCTTGAGTCTTAGTCAATTGTTATCCGCTCTGTTTTTCATTGTCGGCCAGTTCCAAGGATTAATGGATACTAGAGGCAAGCGGATTTCAAACTCATTTCGCAACAAAGAGATTCACTCACTTATCGCCAAAGCCTACAAAGTATTCCAAAATTGGCCCAACAACTTTTTCTCATTTCTCGATTGGAAACGCGAAAACAATCCGGATAGCAGACATGGACGAGGGTTAAGAAGAGACTTCGGTCAGTACAAATCTGCTCTCTACGTTCAGTTAGCCGACCCTTGTTATGACTTCTTACGAGAGGGTTTCGAAGAATATATTGCGACTCAGTGGCGCGGCGGTTACCCGACGACATTGTCCCGTCTGAGCAATACCGCTCAAAGGAAGTATCTAACCGTAGTGGAGGCAAAACAGATCCTTAACGTTACACCTCGAAGTATCAAGAAACTAATCGCGGCTGGAAAACTTACGGAAGCTAAGAAAACCGGCGAGTCCCGATTACTACTAATTGAAGCAGAGAGTGTTATTAACCTACGAGACGAATTGAAAGACTCAATGTGCCTTAATCAAACAGCTCACAAATTGGGAACTCATGCGAAGCGGTTGATTGAACTTGTCGAAAGCAAGTTGTTAACCCCGATACGCGGTCCAGTAATCGAGGGAAATCACGAGTGGCGATTTAGCTCTGCAAGTATCGATTTGTTCTTAACTCGTCTGGCTGAATCGGTGGTTGCGCGAACCCAGAAGTCTGATCAAACAAAGACCCTTCGCAATGCTCTTCAGACCGTAAGACGAGCCGGCGGTCACTGCGGAACCCTAATCAAAGCTGTCTTTGACGGTGAAGTACATATCAGCAGCAAAACCAGAAAACCCGTGCTATCTAGTATCCTTTTCTCAGCGGTCGAGATCGCAGATTTTGCTCGCGGTAAGATGCAGGGATTCACGGGCAAAGTGCATTCGCTTGAAGAAACTGCTCAGTTGCTCAAAACGAATCTAATGGAAGTATATTTTCTTGCCAACAAGGGTTTGCTGAACGCCAAACTAATTCCGGGTTTTGAATCCCTCGGCCGTTTCATAAATAGCGAGGATGTTAGTGCGTTCAGCGTGAAGTATGTTGTGCTTACAAGGACCATTGCGAAAAAACTGGATACCGATACGGGTTACATTGTTGCGGTTCTCCGGGACAAGAATATCCATCCCATCTCAGGACGGACAATTGACGGAGGCCTTCAATATATTTTTAGCCAAGTCGACTTGGCAAACCTTGATTTACGGGAGCTTATTTCAAACTATCGAGCCACGGACCACTCGACGGTGCCCACCTGCAGCCTTGACCTCAAAGAAGTTTGCAGCGCGCTTAGCATCGACGAAGATTCAGCTCACCGCATGGTCCAAAACGGGTTCTTAAGATCTTCGATTCGGTACCGTCGGCCGTCCACCAGAAATCGATATTTTCTACAGCCCGAATTAGTCGGCGAGTGCAGACGTAGAAAACTCCCGTTCGCATCACTTCTGTCTATCTACATTGCCGCGAAACGCGTCGGAATAGTTGTGAGCACACTTAGAAAGGCAATTCTGCGCGGAGCACTGCCAGCTATACAATCTGAAAAACACCTTCACTGTTTTTATATCGTAGAGGAAGACCTTGACGCGTTCGTTGAAACACATAGGAATCGTGTCGGAGCAAAAGCTGCTGCGGAGATTCTTCAGCTAACCAAGGGCGTCTTTAACAGATTAGTGAAAAAAGGAGTACTGGAAAGAGTATCAGGGCCGAATGTCGACGGATACGGTCGAAGCCGGTATTTGAAAACAGACGTGGAAAGAATTCGCGATTCGCTGAGATTGAAGCACTGACCTTCTCCACCCAACTGGCCCTAAATTGGGGAAGGGTTACACCAAGGCTGAAGCACGCCGATTGTCGGGCGGAATCTTACATCTTCAGTTGCTGAGAGATGGTTACAGCGTCGGCATCAATTCAGTCTATCTTCGTAACTGCCGAGCGTAACGATTTCAGTAATATCGATATATACTTTGTCGAAGATATTATGTGGAAAGCTCTAAGGAATACTCATTCTCACGGCTAGTGAATAGACAGTTAATTCCCTGAGTCGCATTGGCGCGCCGATCATCATTCATCATGCTTAGATCTTCTAACCTGATTGACTTCCGCGAGTTGGTATCATCGGTTCCAGGCGAAGGTCTGCAAGATTTGGCCCGCCAGATTGGGTTTAAGAAGAAATTATCACCTATCTGGTCGGGCCGGGGTCCGGATGGAGGAAAGGACCTGCTATTTACCGAAGTTTTACTCGGAAACCTCAGCACTCAAAGACTCAGATGGCTGGTCAGTTGTAAGGACAACGCAACTAGCGGCAAATCTGTGACCGAATCTGATCTTCCTTCAATAAAGGATAAGCTCGCTCAACATCGCGCTGATGGCTTTCTGTTGGTAACCACAACAGTTCCCGGTGTTGCTGCCAAGCAAATGTTAGACAACTTGGATAAGAGCAACGGTGGAGACATTTATACGTGGGTTTGGGATAAATCCGAACTGACCAGGATTCTTCTTCAGCCTGAATATCACGACCTTCTCCAACAGTTCTTCCCCGAAAGCTACAAGCGAGTGAAGGGGCTGACCTCACTTGAAGGCGCCGTTTTCAACTTCCGTGACGAGCTTCCAGAGGCTGTTTTGGATGAAGTGCTTCGCCTTGTCAGGCCGTATTCTGGATTTCAGTTGAAGGGTTCGCGAATTTGGCCGTATGACGCTCCTTCGGCGCGAGTTATCGATAACGTAATCCAAATCTTGATCATGGAAGGTAACCCCGTCCAGGCTGCTAACTCAACTGAAGGAATTGAGTTCGATGCTTTCATGTCGATGCTCGCACGATTGTACGCTGCCTATCGAGAAGAATGTTACTTGTACATATTAGCGTTGGCTGAGCATCACCTCGACCCCGATCTTCGCTATAACGCAATCCAGTTTGCCCTCGATACCTACCGAGCCTCAATTCCACTCGAAGACTGTTTCAAACTAGCCTCCGGTCTGGAAGACGAAGATTCCATTGAGGAAATGTTTGGTTTCAAAATCTCTAAATTTGTAGAAGAAAAGCTCGACGACGATCCGCATGATTACGATCTTGGAGATGACCTAGATTCCATTTCCTTTGTAACGGTTATTGACCAAGTAATAGTTTCCTCTATTAACTTTTCAAAGGCCGAAAACCGAATCAGTTTTCGTGGAACGCTCGATCTACACGTAACGTTACAAGCGCATGACCCCGAAGGTGGAATAAGAGATCAATATCCAGGAAAGTTTGCGGGGTATTTTGACTCCACAGGCATTCATCTAGAATCTGCAAGTGCGGACACCTCGAGCTTCTACCAATGAAAACTAATTTCGCATCGGGTCACCCGGGCTAGCATAAAGTGTCAAGGGTACTAATTCACGGAAATCTTATGAATGGTCTAGTAGGTGTAAAGAATTCGTTCGATATCATGCTCGCCACTGACGACGTCAGCAGCACATTGAAACGTGAAGCGCTATTGCTTGATAAAATTGCTTTTCACGGATTTGAACTAATCACTGAAGATAGGCCTTCAAGCGTGTCGGAAGACTTAGTCAATGAGTTGCTTTGGCTTCGCGACGAAGGGATTATTTACATTCCGCCGGCGCCAAAAGACCGCAAGAAAACCGGCCTTAGTAAGTCATATAAGCAATACCGAAAGGGTGCTGATGATTTTCTCGACTTGATTGCAGAGCTGGAGCCACAACGAAAGAGTGATCAGCAACTTAGAATGCTTTACGAAATGGTGGTCGTCGCAACGCAGCTTGATACAAGAGCGCTTTGTCTTTATCTGCGCGAAGTCGAACACATGGATGCATCTTGGACGTTTTCTCATTCATGCCACGAATATTTTTCCGAAGCATCGCCGAGACAAGTGCTGGAAGTTATTATCCCTCAACTGCCGATTCCAAGTGAGACAACATCTTGGGAAGAGATTATTGAGTTCAGGTCGGACCCCGATTCTCAGGGCAAGTTTCTAGCCATGCGCGATTGGATGAATGAAGTTGCACGCAACAAATTGTCTAAGATAGAGGTCGAACAGAAGGCCGAATATTTGATCGATCGGTTCCAGCAACACATGAAACTCCACAAAATGAGAACACAACCAGGCATCTTCCAAACTGCGATCGTTTCCGGAACGGAGATCATCGAAGACCTTGTTAAGCTTAAGTGGAGTAAGTTAGCGAAGAAATTGTTTGGATTTCGAAAGAAGAAAATTGAGCTACTGGAGGCCGAATTGAAGGCGACAGGCCGGGAGCTTGCCTATGTGATCAAAGCTCAAAGTAGATTTGAAAAAGGAGCCCATTAGTGCGTTTTTAAGTCAAGCCAAGCTCTTCAACGAATCTCAACAAAATCCGGGTTTCTATATTTTAATCTGGTACTGTTTTTAGGGAGAAGGTCAGTTGCCGCCAAGCAGATGTTAGACAGTCTGGATAAAAGCAACGGCGGGGACATTTACACGTGGGTCTGGGATAAATCCGAACTGACCAAAACTCTTCTTCATCCTGAATATCATGATCTTCTCCAACAGTTCTTCCCAGAAAGCTACAAGCGAGTGAAGGGTCTGACCTCACTTGAGGGAGCCGTTTTAAGCTTTCGCGACGAGCTTCCAGACGCTGTTTTGGATGAAGTCATGCGCCTAGTTAGGCCGTATTCTGGATTTCAGTTGAAGGGTTCGCGAATTTGGCCATATGACACTCGGTCAGCACGAGCCATTGATGAAGTAATCCGAATCTTAGTAGTCGAAGGTAACCCGGCCCAAGCTGCGCATTCAACCGAAGAGATTGAGTTCGATGCCTTCATGTCAATGCTCGCGCGCTTGTATGCGGTCTACCGAGAAGAATGTTACTTGTACATATTAGCGCTGGCTGAGTATCACCTCGACCCTGATCTCCGCTATAACGCGATCCAATTTGCGATCGATACCTATCGAGGCTCAATTCCGAGCGAGGGCTATTTCAAACTGGCATCAGGTTTAGAAGATGAAGATTCCATTGAGGAAATGTTTGGTTTCAGAATCTCTAAATTTGTCGAAGAGAAGCTCGATGGCAATCCGCATGCTTACGACCTTGGAGATGATCTGGACTCCATTTCCTTCGTGACCGTCATTGACGAATTAAGAGTCGCCTCCATTACTTTTTCGAAGGCAAACGACCGAATTAATTTTCGTGGACCGCTCGATCTGTACGTAACGCTACAAGCCCATGACCCGGAAGGCGGAATAAACGATCTATATCCCGGAGAATTTGCAGGGTATTTTGACGCTACGGGCATTCATCTAGAATCGGCAAGTGCTGACACCTCGAGCTTCTACCAATGAACACTAGTTTCGCTTCGAAATTGGAGAGGGTCCCTCTCATTACAATGGCACAGTGTTAGGGAGGGTTACATTGCCCTCGATAATTCACAAATCCTAACGGGCATTTACCCACGCCATTGCTATTGGTTCCTTGACGGTTTTGAGAGCAATATAGTGGCCTTCTTTCTTGCGTGAGCAATAGCAGAGATTAACACAGAACGTTTACCGAATAATCGCCGAGAAGTTTCGCGATTTAGATCTTCGAGGAGTCGTGTAAGGTGAGCAGTCCGGTTGGGCGTCGCGAGACAGTTTTGATCGCCGACGGCTGCATCGTCTTCATAATCAAACACATCATCTACAATCTGCAGAAGTTCCCCGAGTTGAATCAAATCGCCCCACGTCGCTGCTCGCTGCTTTTCACATCCCATCGTCTTGAGAGTGAATTCTAATGCTATGGCACCGCGTTCTAGGCCGTCGCCGGATAGCTGATTGTTCAAGTCCTTGTCGTATAACCTCATTGCCAATATTCGAAGCTCAACTTTCGACAAGTTAGTTAGAATCCTCTCAAAAGAGCTGCGAGCTCCCTTGTCGAAATGTCGCCAATCCGTTACGACATCGTAGGCGCAAGATAAAAACGCTGCCTCGCCAGCTTTCCATGCTTGCTTCAAATTCCAAGGAGTTCCGAAGCCCGCATAACATAGCGCGAGACGTATAGATTTTTTTGTACACCTAAGGCGTTCGGCTCGAGAGAGTCGAAGCACTCCTGCATACTGAAGTGACCGTACAAAGGCGCTGAGTACAGCAACAAGGTGTGAAAGAATCATAAACCGTGGCTAATTAGAGCAAGTGAAATCGACGCTAGAGAGGTTGAAGGACGCGAAGAAAGCGGTCAAAAGAAATCCGAAACCAACACGTATAATTCTCAGGGTCTCTCTGAAGGTCGACGCTAAGGCCCGGGATATCTACCCACCTGTACTCAGAAATCTCGGCCGGATCAGGCGTGGGAACGCCTTCGAAGTAGCCAACCAAAACATGATCGTATTCGTTTTCGATCAATCCGTCTTCAAGGTTGGCGCGATAAATGAAACTGAAGACTTCTTTCAAATTCGACTGGAATCCCATTTCCTCTCCAAGTCGTCGTCGCGAAGCCTGCGCAATGGTTTCACCTGGTCGGGGATGACCGCAGCACGTGTTCGACCACAGGTTGCGTGAATGATATTTCGTCACCGCTCTTTTTTGCACCAGTAGCTGGCCTGCGGAATTGACAACAAAAACCGAAAAAGCCCGGTGCAGCTTCCCCAACCGGTGGGCCTTGGTTTTGTCCTCTATTCCGATTGCTTCGTCATCTTCGTTTACCAGTACCACTCTTTCCTCGGGCGTGCTTGCCGCGAGGGTTCGGACGGCTGATTCCGTGAAGCCTTCGATTACATTCGTATTAAATGGCATGGTTCTAGTTAAGACAATCTAATCGAATAGAATTGTAAGATTCGACATTAAAGAAAAGCGACCGATGCATTTGTAATACTCATCGCGACCTCTGTGCAATCTTGAGGCTTCAGCCGACGCACATTTAACTCTGAGGGAACAGTTTTTCGCATAATTTCCTGACCTCAACTGGTAAGTTTTCGAACTCTTCGTCCATGGAGGGAGGAGAGTTCGCTTTCGAGCCTCCGTGAACGTCGCCTGCACCTTCTTGACTTTTACCGGGACTGCTTAATTGCGCTTTCCCGTCTAGTGTCTTCCCAATATCTCCAGCCTCAGCTTGATACCTGCAAAAATCTTCAACTCCTACGTCGGCAGGGTACCTGCAAGAGTCAAGACTCTTAATTGGGAACCCGCGGAAGGAGGCGCGTTTTCCCAAAACCCCTCGCGCATGGCGATACACAAAATATGTAGCCAATAGGATCTCACCCGTAATTAAGAGCTGCTTTAACCCCCATGGAGTCAGAAGTGGCCGTGCTATCCATTCAATCAGAAACTGCGGCAACCTGTTGTTCAACCAATCAAGTAACCAGATTAGGAAGTTGTGCGGCGTAATGGAATCCGATTTCGAATAGAGACCGACTACAAACACACCAATCAAGAAAGCCCAGAGTCCCTTTCTTCGAATGTCCGACCCGATGGGTGCCCAAAGTGTCAGGTGACGCTTGCCTCGCAAGAGATCCGCGAGTTCATTACGAAATATTGGTTTAGATTTTTCACGACCTTTGCAATCTTCAAATAGATTGTCCACTAATCGCGTGTATTCCTGGTTCTTACGCCACGCTGATATGAAAACATTCACCGCCAGTAAGACTGGGAATAGTGCAGGAAGGAGCAGCGATAATCCGAAAAAGACAGCCTGTAGAACCGCGATAGTGAAATCTAGTCCGAGACTATCGAAAGGCAATCTGGGCTGAGTGAGTATTCCCACGTGATAAGTGAGGTAGAAGCTGGTTGTAAGATACGTAAACATTAAGGAAATGCAAATATATTGGGTTGCGAGCAACCAAATTCCCAAAGGCCGGTATACGGAAGGTAGACTAGCCTCAGCAGCAGCAATTGCTCCTACGAAGCCAAGGCAATAGGCCGCCAAAAGACTCCCGAACATCAATTCTGAGAGCCTATACACAAGCGAGCTAGTGGCTTGTCTATATGCTTCGGACGGTAGTAGATTTTCAGTGTCTTGGGGGGTGGACATGAGGTTAATCTCCTGGACAACGGGCTATCATTAAACCGTCATAAGAATCAGCGGCTGAGAAGCAAACGGTCTCTTTTCAATGGTTCAGATCAGGAAATAAAGCCCGACAAACAACTGAATCTTCATTAGAAGAGTTGCTCTTCGGTAGTGCGCTAGTTTGAACCAATAGACGCTCGACAATGTAAGCAACAGTGTCATCGAAGTCAGAGCAATGACATCTCCTCGATTGGTCGTTTGGAGCGCCAGCAACACCAATCCCAACACTTGAAGGATAAATGCAGTAACGGCTAGCGATGAGGGACTAAGCTGGTGCATGAACGAAACCGCATCTCCCGATCTGTCTTGGAGATCACCGCATATTTCTCGCGCCAATATGAAAAGAAAAACGGAAGCTGCGGCAACTCTCAATTTCTGCTCATGAGGATATGAAGTTGCGATTAGCAAAAGCGGAATCGAACTCCCAATCGCTGTGTAGACGGTTTTGACGCTTGGCAAAAACTCAACTACATATCGGTAACTGATGGTTAATGTAATTAGGCCGTAGTACCAAAAGGCAATGTCCTGTGGGACAAAGTACCTAGTCAAAAAAAGTGCCAAACCAAGCGAAAGGAAGTAAAGAACCGCGGCAAACTCTGAAGTCAGCTCGCCGGCGGGCAGCGGCCGCTCGGGATGGTTTACGCGATCTTTTTCGATATCGTCCAGGTCATTCGCAATAAATGTGCACATGCAAATGAAAAGTAAAGGGATCGCTTCACTAATGCTTAAAACGAGATTCTTGGTTCTGGCTAATAACGGAAGGAATATTGCCAAAACGCAAAGAAGCGAGGTGCTAAACCTAATAAGTCGCAGTATCGCGCGGAGAAGGAGCACAATAATCCTTATATACAATAGTCTGGGTAAAGCCTAAACCTTCAGAAACTTGCTCGTTTGAGGTCGGCGTATTATGCCTTCAAAATTGTGTCGAGACAATATAAAAGCTACTCAGTCTGAGAATGGTCTATATAAGATTTCTCAATTTGTTTCATTTCCCAGCTATTTCTTTGACCTCTATCGACACATCGCCAGCAAATCCTATGACGCAGATAGACCACCGATTTAACCGGCTCACCTTTTGGCCCGACCAAGTGCGGAGCAAAGAGTCGAGATCAGCCGCTTCCCGTTGTCTCGGCTTGCTCGTTTTCTTTCCAGTTTTCTTTGATTCTATAGTAAGCCACAGTCGAGAGGGCGGTCCACCGCTTCGTCGAATTTAGATTAGCCTTGCTTCTCATTTCGCCTCTTGGTGGTCCTGTGTGCGCTCCGATCCAATGATGTACATATCTCGAAAATAGTGCACGAAAACCAAAACTGCCTGAAAGACGAAAACGAAGGATAGGATCAACGACACCCAGAGATTCACATCTCTAAAACCAAACACGAAGAAGCAGTGATAGAAGGCGTGCCCGAGGAAAATAATGGGGCCAATCATCAGAGCTAACACGAGGATTGCCTCAATATGGAGGAACGTCTTGGAAAGAATGCCAAAGGAGAACTTTTGGCTTGTTTCTGATGAATGGAATAACGAATGTGGCTGTAGAAAGATGTCCATTGAGTTCTTAGCAATGGATTTATGATTGATCGTTACCACAGCCGCCGTAAGGTCGCGCATATGTTGTCGCATGGTGCCTAGTGAGCTCGTTGAGCAGTACGCGTAGGCGACTATCAGTGGCAAATACTTTAGAAGGATCCCAACATCCTTTAGCTTAAAGGGGCCAAGCGCAACTTCGACTGTTGAGGTATGCGCTAAAAGCACAAACGACGCTATCGCGAATAGTAAGAGCAAGAGGGCGCGATGAAATTTCTGGTCCAGGCGATGGAAATTCTCCAGCAATGCCTTGTAGTATTGGTCTATATACTCCGGTGACTCGCTCGCCAAAGACTCTTTTACTTTTTCAACTATTGTCTTGGAGGCCATATTTCTCCTCAGTCCCGGTTAACGCGTGACGTGTGAGTTAAGCGGTCGCGGTGAAACCCAGCAGCGATTCATGCAGTTTCAAAGGGTTATCATCGGAATACTCAGACACGCCAGACTTAAGCACCCATCGAATGCGGCTCTCGTTTGTCCTGGCTCAGGACGCGAGATTGCCGAAGAATCCGTCTTCTAACGGTCTACTGATTTACGTCTGAAGCCGGCTGAGCCTATTATGGCGAATTAACGGAGGTCAAGGCCTTCATGATCGAAACTAAACCTGTTCGTTTACTGGGACCGTAAATGCCCAGCGCGTGCAATTGTTCCTTCCCAATTACATAGGCCTTGAAGTTTGAAGGTTTCGTCCATGCATGACTTTGAGATCATAATCGTCGGAGCAGGTCCATCCGGCTGTGCGACCGCCCTCGAGTTAGCCAAGCTGGATCCCGATATCACCAGTCGCGTGCTCCTTCTGGATAGGGCGGTCTTTCCTCGCGTTAAGCTATGTGCTGGCGGGATGATCAAGGACGCCGATGTCATTCTGGGGCAGTTGGGTCTAAGAATTGATTTGCCATCTCATCCGGTCCACATTTCGAAGTTCGTTCTACCCACCGGATGTCTAACAGTTAGACATCCTGATCATTTTCGGGTGATTCGTCGGGATCAATTCGATGACCTTCTATTTCAAACAGCACGTCGGCGTGGCGTTGTTACCAGGGACGGAGAGTCAGTTGATAATATCACCCGCACTTCGCAGGATATCGTTATTAGGACCTCGAAGAACGAATATCGAACAAAGATTGTCATTGGAGCCGACGGAGCGAACAGCACAGTGCGCAGGCTAGTGGGCCTGCCTCGTCACGATCGGCTCATGATTGCAATAGAGACTTTTGCCTCGCTTGGTGAAACGGACATTCCCGATTTTTCGAGAAACATGGCCATTTTTGATCTTAGTGTAACGAGTCGGGGAGTTCCCGGATACTGTTGGATCTTCCCAACGGTGTCCGAAGAGCCTCCAGTCGTAAGTTTGGGAATCATGGCTGCGCCATTCAGGAAAGACGAAACGTTCCATCTGCGAGATTCCTTTGCCGAATGGCTCGGGGAACACGGTATTGATGCAAATCGTTTCGAACAAAAATCACACCCTCTCCTGCGCTATGAACCACGGGCGCCATGCAGCCTGGACCGAGTCCTCCTAACTGGCGATGCTGCCGGTGTCGACCCCTTGTTTGGCGAGGGGATCACGTCTGCTCTTGCCCTTGGCATGATTGCTGCGCAGTCGGCTAATAACGCGATTAGGTCGAATGACTTCTCCTTCTCGACCTATGACAAGCGAATTCGTTCGAGCGCAATTGGTAGGACAATGCGTCGAAGAAGATTTTTGGCACGCAGACTCTACGCAAAACCAAGGTTCGGTAGACGATACTTGCAGTACAGCACGTTACTTAAGTGGATTGCCTTCCTGCGGCCTGAGACATCAGTAGGGAAAATAACTTGGGAGACATCACAATAGCCGCAAACCAGCGCAACTGCGTAAAATTGTTTTCCGCCGAAGCAGTGCGAGATTGTTATTGAAGGGAATTGTTAGGCGCGTGGGGACTTGAACCTCAGACTTGGTTATTAGGTTAGCGGTTTTATGAACAACGGTAATTGAACAGAAGAAAATCAATAACTACGAGAATCTGGACGCGCTAACTTTGAGAAGATTCCTGTAAGTTGTTGTATCTTAGCCAGCGAAATTTCATTAAGTATGAGAACCTAGAGACGATGTCGGTTCTCATAGTTAGTGAAATCCGCACCATAGTTAGTGATTCCACGCCACGGCGCGTCGATCTGTTCTCTCGTACCGTCCCGCCAATATCTGCATTGCTGGCAGCCGATCTATAATCTCCCTCACATAATGAACGACCAGAAAACACGTTCACGCATGCTGCACGATCAAGACAAGGCGCACGAACTGCTCGTTTCCGACAGTACACACTGTAAGTATCCCGCGTTTATGTCCACCCATAAGTAGAGACTTCGGGCATTAATTCCATCATTACAAGAAATCAACAAATCGACTGCCGGAATAGCAACCGACACTTGGTTCACTCGAGAGTGGCGTCTTGCTTCTGGCGCGCCTTATCCAGGCGATCAAATGATTCTAGGTTTGTTCTGTGAGACTAAGTGACTAAGGCTTAATAGGTTCCAAAGATACTCGAGTAGCATTGTTGTCGTCGAGATCAATAATGACTTGTCTTAACCGCAGATCGAAGATTGCATCGTTCTTTAGGTCTGGTCCTTTTATGTTCTTGAGAATCTCGCGTTTCCCCGGTTGAGAAAGATCAAGACTATCGACCCACGTTCCCGTATTAAAATAATTTTTCACTTTGGCTTTAGGATCTTTGCCGTCAATCTCCGTGTGCGTGTGACCAAAAATCACCTCACCTCCTCGATTTCGCTTCAACAATTCGGTGGCGCCTCGAAACTCAGGCTCATCGCGAAAGACACCCATCACCGGACTGCCAGCCGGATCCGGCGTAAGTTCAGCGGCTGTAACAGGTCTTTTGTCAGGTCCGGATAGCTCTGCATTTCGGACATTTTGCAGCTGGAGAGTTCGCCACTCAGCATTAGTGGTGCGAGCTATTTCATCGTCAAAGCTTTTCTTAAAAGCAGGATTGGATCCGTAATTTTTCAGCAGCTCGGCGGTGATTGCGGGCTCGCCAAGATTTTGAATCAATTGATGAGGCGCTGTTTTTTTCGGCCCTAAAACATTCGCTGTAATGGAGCTCCAGGGAATGCCGGCGCTGATCATAAACTTTACGAACTTAGCGGCCATCTTACCGCCAACCCAGCCATTCTTAATCCCCAGCCAAATGGCTCGTACCTGCGTCTTGATGTTGTCGGCAAAAGGAAACTCTTCCTCAATCGAGTTAAAGAATTCCATCACAAAGATGGTGCCCCACGCCATTTCGAGCCGTTCGAGGTTGTCTTCAGTGCTGCGATGAAAAACGTTCTGAGGATTGTAGAATCTGTTTTCAGGCGAACAGTATTGATTACCATGTTCGATATGAGCGGTGCCCCGACGGACAAAAGTTTGGGAAAACTCGAGGCGATCCTTCTCCGGCGGATTCAGATAGCTGATAATTTCAGCCTGAACACCCGGCCAGAACAGATCGGGATCATGGTTTCCCATGATGATCGTTAATTTCTTTCCAGAACTAAGGAAATGCCGCAGGTCGTCAAAGAAGTTTTTATGTGCAAGTTGAGCTCTGCAGCTCTCTAACTTGGCCAGGGAATCCTTTTCGGTCCATCCTAGAATGTGACCGTCTTCCGAGTAGTGCAGGTGATCGGGATCATACGCTAACGGCTCTAACTGCATAAAATCGATCCAGTCGCCGTTGATAATCAGTTCATCGCCTCCATCCTTGTCGATGAAGTCGAGGTATTTGTGAAAACTTTCGTCCGACTTGAAATCTTCAAGCGGATGCCATTCCGTTTCATTTATTCGACCCATGCCGAGGTGTAAATCACTGATTACGTAGTGGCGCGTCATGGCGTTACTCCCGCAACCGGATTCTGCAGATGAATTTCACCTCGCCCGAACAGCGTGTAGTAGAGACCAAAAGGATTGAAATACCGACGCGCATAGTCTTTCCTGAAATCGAATAGGATTTCACCTACTCGTTTGCCCTTCAAAAACTCCTTTACGAAACGCTGCCCAAAGGCATCGGCGAACGGCGCTGGGATGTCTGCTTCAGTACCCACGAAGTTCCAGGATCCCAAGCGCCTGATAAAGTAAGTCATAAACGAGGTCGGATCGCCCATCTTTAATTTGCTGGACTGGCAGGCGTTTAGAAAAATTACGGGCGGAGAACGAAACGGGCGGATCGCACGGTTGTCAGATAACTCCTGGAGAGTAATTACGCCTTGCTGCTGCCCTTCCATAATGATCTGGGTCTTCTTAAGCTTGTCAGAAATTCCGTAGATCGTGATCTCGCCTTCGCCTTTTTCGTGATGACAAAAAAGATAGTAGAGATGTTGCGGCTCCTCCCGTTTAGTCAAGCTCGATATCACCTGCTCCTTGGAGGTGCCGAGCATTAACAAGTACCTCTTTTCTGGATCCGTTAGTTGCTTGAATTTCTCTTCCATGCCTTGAAAGAAAGTCATTTGGCCGGTCTGATATTCCAGATCGGTCTGTTTATTAACCCCGATCGTAAGTCTCGTGCCATCAGTGTTCGCGAGGTAAGGCTTGTTATTGAACGTGTTGGTGCCTAAAGGCGGGTGGACTGTGAGCTGATGGCGAATGCCCCAAAAATGGGGGAGCAACTTTTCGAGATAAAGCGGGTCGTCAACGGAAGGGATCTCATCATCGAACAACATCGACCATGGGATAGGCACTTGACTCGCGTCAATCTCTATTGTTGATTCCGGCTCGAGCCGTTCCTTGATGTTTTCAGCTAGCTTGACCAGATTAAGATCGGTTTGGTCGTCGAGATCAAAAATTAATCTGTATAGTCTCTGTCCTTCTTGAGCCAGGTACGTCCACATATCTTTGATTTTTACAGGATCGCAACTCAACCTATCTTTCTTGTCCTTATCCAGAACCTCTTCGTATTTCTTAGCCCAATTTGAGAGTTCCTCTCGCATCAGGATTACCGGGTCGGTGATTTGATCCGGCGGCACGGGTAGGCGGATTCGATCCTTCCTTTCGTTCCCAGGAGTTCGATAACTCAAATAAAGAGAATTGCCGTCGAGGTCCAGCGTCAACGTCAAGTTAGGCTGAATGAATTCATCGAAATTAGCCATATAAGCTACCTCCTGAGTTCGTGGCATGATCAGTGTCTCTGTATGAGCCTGATTGAGACGGGCAATGACGTCCACACAGAATCGTTCTCTGTAGAGAATGGTCTGTCGATAGAAGAGTCTAATGGTTACCGGGTGACGCCCTTCGACTCTAGGATAGAGCGCGAAAGCTTCAGGAAGAGTGCCGGTCCCTGCATAGTATTCAACCTGACGGGTCTCCTGGCCGGTCGCTTCCTTCAAGAGATCGGTTGAAACCACAATTTCCACGACCGATATAGGCTTCTCTTGCAGCGACTCCGGCTCAACGAATAATTGGGTACTGCTAATGCGCTCTCTGACTTTGTTCTCAATAGCGAACAATAAGAAGTACGCGTCGCTAGTGCTGATAATCAGAGGTTGCGACACCGGCTCACGATAATCGTCCTCGATCCATAGATTAGCGTGCAGAATATTCTCGTCTGATGTTTCAGCCTTGCTCGCATAGCTCCTTTCGAGTTGCCGCATGACCGAGTTCAGATCGTCCTTGAACTCCATAATATCGTGATAGCGTGCCCCACGATCCTTTGCTAGAGCGCGGTTCAAGACTTGCTGCAAGCCTTCGGGCGTCGGTCCGGAGCTGACCTCAGTCAGACGCGGTGGTTCCTCGTTCAGGAGCGCGTTCCGGAAAGGCAATCTGCCCGTCAACATTTCGTAGAGCAAAACACCGGTCGAAAAAACGTCGACGCGCGAGTCGAGCGGCTCGCCCAATGCCTGCTCAGGTGCCGCATAATTCATTGCGCTACGAACTGCGCGGACGTCGGTCGACTGCTTTCCGTAACGTGGGGTCTCCCCGGGCTTCCGCAGATTAGCGATACCAAAATCCATAACTTTCACTTCTCCGCTCGGTTTGACCATCACATTGGCGGGTCTAATGTCGCGATGGATGACACCTGTCGCGATGGATGACACCATGGCGATGGGCTACGGACAGCGCTTCAGTTACCTGTCTAGTGATGTCGAGGGAGCGCGGAATTGTGAGAAAGTCTGTCGAGATGAGATCGCTGAGGGTCTCGCCTCTGACCAGTTCCATGACGAGGAAGGGTTCTCCATCCTCGGTCTCTCCGTAATCGTAAACTGCCGCGATTTGCGGATGGGAAAGAGCCGAAATTGTGCGAACTTCGCGCAAGAAGCGTTTGCGGAAATTCGGTTCTTCCTTCGCAGCTTTCAGGTTAAGAGTCTTTATCGCCACAAGGCGACCGAGCGATAGGTGTTCGGCGACATAGACGACACCCATGCTGCCCCTCCCGAGCTCACTTATGATCCGGTAGTCTCTTATTTTCGAACGAATATCCTTTAACCTTTCGTGAACGAATGAGCCAAAAAGGCAGAGACGCGAATACCTCGCCTTCGTCAGCAGGAGAACTTTCAAGCGCGCGCCGCTCTCGTTGCGCCCTTTACCTCCACCTCTATTTTCTCGCGATAAATGATGGTTTCTCGATAGAAGAGGCGAACCGTAATTGAGTACCAGCCCTCGGCAACTGGCGCAATGTCGAAAGCTTCAGGTGCGAATCCCCTGCCTGAATAATATGCGACCTTACGCGTCTCGCATCCGAGTTTGGTTCTCAGCAACCTACTCATCACCTGGATTTCGACATCAGTGCTCCGGCTTTTTTGAAGCTCAGGCGGCTCAATGAATAGTTGGCTGCTGCTCAGGAACTCTCTAAGCTCAGGCTCGATCGCAAACAGCAGACGATACTCAGATCCCCACTCGAGACTGAGAGGTGGCGGGATTGGTCTCTTGTCCTTGTCCTCAAGCCAAAGGTTGGCGTGGAGCACGTTTTCTTCCTCGATCACGGATTCTCCCGTGCTCGCCAACTGGCCGTCTTCTTGCCCGAGCCCCGCCAGGGCGCCGAACTGAACTTTTATTGCAGGAAAAATTATCATTGCGAATGAAAACGGGAAAAGGGTTCCAAAGAGACCATAGGCTTGCAGCTTGGTTCCCGGAATCCAGTGCACCTTGATTGATGCTGGCGCGAGATGGTACGACGTGGTTTTCGACTGGCCGGTCTTCTTATTTGTTAGCTTGACGTTGAAAATTAGCTCGAAAGCCCGCTGTTGAGTAACATTGCTCTTCAATCTAAACGGAATTGTCCACTGCACGAGTCTTCGCCCGTCGAGCGACTTGTCTCCGTTATCACCATTCGGTAGTGCTTCAAGGTCGCTCGTGTTTGCTATCTCCACTGAAGCAGAAGCTTCATACAACTCGTTATCGGGATTTCCTTCCCCGCCGGGAACGATGGGAAGGCGAGTCGAGCTTGAAACAATACCGGGGGATTGCGATGGGGTTGGTCGTTCCTTCGGTCCATAGGTTCTCTGAAACTCAACCGTAATGTAACTGTCCCAGGCTTTGGGAAGTTTTTCGGGCCACGATTGATTCGCATAGTCAGTCTCCTGCAAAGGTAGAGGCGTTGCCGAAGTTGCAGGCGAACCGCTTGGGGTTGCAAAAGGCGTTGGCGTTGGCGATGTAGTCCAGGCCGGCGTTGGTCCTGCCGTCGGGGTGCGCGCCGGCGTTGGCGATGGCGGCGCCACAGTTGGTGTCGCCGATGGTGTTGGGGTCCATACTGGAGTCGGCGTCGGTTGCGGCGTTGGTGTCCGCGTGGGTGTCGGCGTTGGCGTGGGCGTCCGGATCGGCGTCGGGGTGGCCAGGGGTGTAGGGGTGGACTGTGGTGTTGGGGTCGGCGTCGGCCCAGTCTCGCAATCCGGACACTCGATCGCTACGAAAGCTTTTCTGCTACTTCCTGCGAACTGCATCCGCATCTCATAGAGACCCGATTCCGTTCCCGAAAGATCCCAAATCATCGCCCCACGTTCTTTCCGTATTTCGCCCGTGGTTACTTCGAATGTAGGTCGGTAGAATTCCCGCAAATCGCCAAACTGTACAACGCATGGGCTGCCGCGCAAACAGTGCAGCCGAACCGTGGTTGAAGGGCTTGCGGAACTTGACGGTGAAAATGTCAGAGATGGTAAGCCAGGTATGAAAGACTGCGTCCTGGGTGCGAAGAGACTCCATAGCCAAAAGACAAACCGTTTGATTGCGTTAGGTTTCTTATTTTTACTTGCCGACTTTGGCGTCGCATCTTGTGGCGCCTGCAATGAGGGCGATGGCGAAGCTTCAGGTTGCGCAACGCCACTCGTAACGGGAAGTAGAACATTCGTCGACAGACTGGCTGAATTTGATTCCTCAGTTCCGTCTTCTGCTTTGATCTGTTCGCTTCCAGTTGGTTGCGTATGATGATGCGCGTAACGAACAGAATGCTGACTCGCGACAGTTGCCTGTCGAACATTCGGGAAGAAGCTTCCCGTAAGCAGATCGCCCGCTGGGAACATCCCTGAATGGTTTGCTGCTGTCTTAACCGGCGGAACTTCAACCGCAGTAAGTTGCTGCTGGCAATTCTTCTGCGGCCCATCGCTCTTACACTCGTTCATGCTGAACCGTTCGTAAAAACGAACGTAGACGACTCCCAATAAGGCTGCTGCAAGAACGATGTAGCCCAGAATCAGCACCCACTTACGCATGCCGCGAAGGTCGGGCAGAAGAAGATTCTTTAGGGAAGCGTGAAAGTTATGCTGTGAGGCCATAGCGATTGCCAAGGTCAAAAGCTGGTAAATGCGACCTGCTCGCCATCGACGATATTATCCTTGTTGGACTCGCGGCTGTCGCAGGATGAGAGGGCAGCTGAAGTGTGTGATGCTGAAGCGGTGATCGCAGTCAACGGGGACAAACTTCAAAACGCCGCCGAAAACTCCGCTGGCTTATAGCTTCGACACTCTACTGCCCCAGAAGAAATCTGTCAATAGCAAAGAACTGCGCAAGAATACCAAAGCGGTTGCGCCTCGCCTGGTGACAGGAGCAATCCATTTAGATCGGAAGATTGGTGGGCGAAGCCAGCGGCATTAACTGATGTAGTTGGGCCGATAAGAATCAATAACAGGTGAGAATCCGGATTCAGTAACTGTGAGAAAATTCTTCTAAAGTGTTGAAGATTGACCGCACTATAGTTATTGAAATCTAATTCTCAGTAGGCCACGTCCCTAGTTTGTCTCTTGGGTGACACTGAACTCGAGAACAACGAGAATTTGTAAGCAGGAAATCACTAACAATGAGAATCGGGATTCACTAACTGTGAGAAAAGTCTTGTAAGTTCTTGTAATCTCATCGACCAGATTTCAATAACTATGAGAACCTAGGACGACGAAACCAACCTGGACACTGTTCCTTTCACATTCCCGCGCCTTTGCCAGTTTGCCTAGACCGCTCTTTTTGCTACTCCCTTGATGAGCAACCACAGCGCGAGCGTCAACTCGAACACGAGCATCGGTAACCACATCAGCCCGAAAACCGGGCTGGTGAAGAATCCAGAGAGCTGAACGGGAAGGCCCACAACGAGCAGCACCGACGCGATCACCCCGAGCCATGCGAGTGCCGCGGGAATCATTCGGCCGCGCAGCAAAAGGTAGGAGAAGAGCATACTGCCGACGGCGAAGAAGATCGCCCCGATCATCGTGCTCCAACTCTGCACCTTAAGAAGAAACGCGCCGAGCGCCCGCGCCGCCCTCTCGTCCGGGGCATTTGCTCCAGCGGTCGTCCCGAGCCACAGCAGTCCCAGCGTCGCTAGCAGGAAGATCGCACCGAGCAAGCCTTCGGCGACGCGACAGGTCAGGGCCAGCATCGCGAGGTCGGGATCCTGGTCGCGCGTGATCCCATACAACGTCACGGCCAGCACGAGGGCCGTAAAGCAAGTGAGCAGCGAGAGCACCACCGCGACGCGGACCTCTGTCGTGTGCTGCGCGATGCTCGCGAGCTTGACCGCGATCCCGTCTCCGCTGGTCGCCCGGCCGAACAGGATCACACCGGCTATGCCGGCCGCGATGTAGAGCAGGAATGTGGCGCCGGCGATCCTGGCGTTCGTGGTGCGAGTCATCCGACTTCTCCTTATGCCTAAAGATCAAAATGCGTAGCGACTCAATCAAGTGGCCATGACGTCACGGCCGCTCGATTAAGAGGCCGCGGCGGCCAATGGCTGCACCTTTATGCCCCTAATCAGAAGCCACAGCGCGATCGCCAACTCTCCGAACAGAACGGGGAAGGCGATGCGATAAACCATCTCCTGGTATTGCGGGAACAGTAAGCCCGTAAGGCTGAGGGCCAGATAAGGGAAGCAGTTGACGATCAGCCAGACGCCCAGAATCCGGGGAAGGAAGCCCGATCTCATTACCAGTACGCCGAAGGGGAAAAGCCACAGGCCCCAAAAGATCTCGGCAACCTGAAGTCCCTGCCGATGCAAGCTGAGGAACAACATGCCCAGCGCGTCCCGCTGCGGTTTGTCGAATACCGCGAGGAAATTCTCGCCGCGGAAGAGCGTCAGGGCCGCGACGTTATTCAACACATTCACAAACCCGACGGCGACCGCGATCAGGACCAGGACCACCATCAACGAAGCATGCGTCTGATTGACGCCGCTGAGCAAACGGTAGAGAGCCAGGACCAGGAAGATGAAAATCAGGGAAGACATCAGCTCAGCGACGATGCCGAGGCGGAAAACCGTCTGGTGATCGAGGATCCTGCCGGCGGTCGCAGTTGCGTCCCCGCGCACGATCATGGTCCTGGGAATATAGATCAGGCTGAAGGGAGCAAAGAGAGCCATGGATAGATATAGCGCTCCTGCTATGCGTGCGGCCTTTTTGGTGGGGTGCATGACTCTGTCTCCTTATATCTCGCGGTCGACAAGCCTTTCAGCGTTGAACGCTCTTCATTTCCTGAGCGACTGATCGAATCAAGAATGCATTGCGCTTGCGGTCAAATCCCCGCTGCGCCGGCCTGCTCGTACCATCGTTGTTCGTTCACGCCCTTAACGAGGAGCCACAGGCTCAGCGATCCTTCGCCGATCAGCGCCACGGGCATGATGAAAGGTATTAGGCGTGCGCCGAACAGTGGTAATAAGAAGTTCGCAAAAGAGGCGATTACGTAACTTGTGCCGCCGATTGCCAGGAGTGCGCCCAGGATGCGTGGCAGGAACGTCGATCGCGCAACCAGGCATCCCATCAAGATGCACTGAATTCCGAAAAATACCATGCCGATGCTAAAGACCTGCATCTGCAGCTTGAGAGAGACCATCGACATCGCTTGTAACTGACTCGATGTGAACGCACTCAGGTATTGATCACCATGCAATAGAACCAAAGGCGCGAGATGACTGACCCACCCGAGGGCTCCGATCGCGACGCCTGCCAGGCCGAAGAACGCCGCCAGCAGTGAGAGACTTTTGCTGACGGGTTTCAGCACGTAATAGAGGAAGACTGTGACCCCCAAATAGGACAAGCCGCTAGTCAAATCGACGGCAAATCCGAGACGAAACAGTGATTCGTTCGCCAGAATGTTCTTCGCCGTAGCCGCTGCGTCGTTGGCCACTATTAGTGGAGCCGCAGCGATGAAGCCCCCGACGCTTGCTATGATGCAGAGCAACCACAAACCGCCGGCAATCCTGGCCTTCAGCCGTGGCGATGCTTCTGCGATCCGTTCCAGCGTTATAGATGTGCTCATACTCGTTCCTCCCTGTCCGTGCATTGAATCAAGCGTTCGTGCAAAGCAGATCGGTCCGCAATCAGTCGCGGGGATTCGAATCCAGCGGCGCCGTCTGCCTCGAGCGATCATGAAGTCCCTGGCGGATTCTTTCCCGTTCCTCCGGCGTCATCGGCTTACAGCGTTCGCCCATTCGCCCTCGCGAACTGGAGCGATGACCACTACCAAGACCAAAGCCTCCGAACAGAATTCGGCAGAGAGCCAGCAATCCGATAGCCTGCCAGAGGGTAATTAACCGCAATCCGAACAACGCCGGCGCCAGCCAATTCCACAAAAGCATCACTACTGTGCCGCCAATCGTGATGAAGACCACCATCCCCAGGATCGCCGCGGGAGCCATCCAAATCATTCTCTTTTTCATGTTGTGTTTCCTCACCTGTTTTAACTGCTCGTGATCTAATCTCGCTCTTCTCTGCGTCCCTCTGCGAAATCCCCTGTGGCCCGTGCGGTTAATAACACCTTCAAGAACGCTCAACCGCAGAGAGCGCCGAGGTCTTCGCAGAGAACGCAGTGCGTTTCAACTTAGCCATTACTGGTAAACTCGTCGTAAATGCTCTGCAGTCGCTGGCGTAGATGCAGGACCGCGTGGCGCTTGCGCGCGAGTAGCGTGTTAGTGTTAACGCCGCTCTCCGCCGACAACTCTTTGAAGCTGCGCCCTTCGAGTTCGTGAGCAATGAATACTTCACGCTGGCTCATCGGTTGATTATTAGGCAGTTCTTCGAGAGCAAGTTCCAACTCATCGAGCAGTACTCGGCGGACATAGAGCGCTTCTGGTCCCGCATCCGGCGATGGCAGAAGATCTTCGAGCCGAAGCAGTTCGCCTTGTTCGTCCTCTACGCTCGAGTCGCTGAAGCTCTCTGTCTTCTGCTTCCGGAAAAGGTCCGTGATGCGATTGCGCGCCACGCGAAACAGCCAGCCGGTCACGTGGTCGATCGGCATCAGCAGGCGGTTCGCTTCCACCAGCTTGTAGAAGACGTCCTGCAGAATGTCCTCAGCGTCGCGCGGATCGGCCACGCGCCGGCGGATGAAATTGCGCAGCCGGGATCGTTCTGCCGCGATGACTTCAGAGATTTGCCGATCCTGGTCGAAGCCTTGCTCGTTCATCTGGCGGGTGCTCGACAGCTCATCAAACCATTACTGTAGACGTACGGCGGCCGCAAATATTGTAAGGCGGTGAATACCCTGTTGACGCCAGGTAATACGGTGGTCGGGCCGGCGTGGTTCGCTTTCGTATTGATCAGGCGCGAAGCGCCGACATGAAATAGCCCCAACCGTCAGGTCGGGGTCGTCCGTCCAAAAACAACAAGGCCCGAAGGGCCGACATGCGCGACAGTAATGCCGTTAATTCGGACCTCCGGTTGATTTCAACATTCCGGACCCTGATCGTGGCTATCGCGTGACGGCCCTTGGGGCCTCATGACGGACAACCGATTCGACGCGGTCGTTTCACACAATTCATCTGACTGGTATACTCACTGCACCCCGCTCATTAAACCTGGCAAGACGAAAGGATCCGTCTACGTGACACCATCGTACCAATCAATCTTCCGCATCGAGCGAAGGATCGTCGGCCGCTGGGTTGGGCTCTTGCTGGCCGCAATCGTGCTCGGCAGCGCCGGTTGCTCAAAACTGAGAAATGAAAACAGCGCGAGTGGCGGTGGCCACACAAGTACTTCACCAGACAACTCAAACACTTCGCCTTCTGCGCCGCCATCTTCAGCCGGTGCAGGCACACCAACGACCTGGGAAGCCAACGCCGCGTCGCTAAACGGCAAAGACGGAGAGACGTTTACGCTGATGTGCGCGCCGGGAGGCGCAGCGCATGCGGTTTGGGGCAGCGACATCTATACGGCTGATTCATCAATCTGCACGGCCGGTGTTCATAGCGGATTGATCACCTACCAGCAAGGCGGCGCGGTCACCATCGAATTGCGCCCGGGCCGGACCATTTATGGCACCAGCGAAAGAAACGGCGTGACCACCAGCGCTTTCGGTTCGTATCAGCACAGCTTCGTTTTCAAAACTCCAAACACTGAGGCGGTAGTGCGAGCAGCCGATGACCAGACACCTGTGCTCTGGAACACGTCGGCTTCAGCGCTCAGCGTCGAAACCGGCAAGACCTACAAATTCAAATGTCCCCCTGGTGGCAAAGAAAGCTCGGTGTGGGGCACCGACATTTACACCCTCGATTCGTCGATCTGTAATGCGGCGGTCCATGCCGGCAAGTTGTCGTCAGAGAGCGGCGGTTTAGTAACGATTGAGCTGCGGGCCGGAGAACCTTCTTACAGAGGCAGCGCGCGAAACGGAGTCAAGACCAATGACTATGGAGAGTACGGCAGCAGCTTCGTGGTGAAGTGATGCGAGCGGCACGAGGTCCGAACCGAACTAACCAGAAAATGCTTATCTCCTCTTCCACCAGGAGAGGGTTGGGGTGAGGGCTTACGGCGGCATCAACCCAGCCGGGGGCTACTGATATATCGTCGGCTTCGCCGAACGGTTGAAGGCTGCGTCCCTTCTTGCACAATCCAATCCAACGAGTTAGCTTTAACAACTTCAATTCCCATTCAACGCGCTCTACTTAGTCAATCAACATTTATGTCAAGTGAACCAAACAAAATCATCTATTCGATGGTCGGCGTCAGTAAGTTCTATGACAAGAAGGCCGTCCTCAAAGACATCTATCTTTCCTATTTCTATGGCGCGAAGATTGGCGTCATCGGACTCAATGGCTCAGGCAAGTCTTCTTTGCTGCGCATTCTCGCGGGCGTCGACAAAGAGATTCAGGGCGAGACTGTCATCTCGCCGGGTCACACCGTCGGCTATCTCGAACAGGAACCTCTGATCGACGATGCGCGCACCGTGCGTGAAGTCGTTGAAGAAGCTGTCAAAGAAACTGTCTCTCTGCTGAAAGAGTTTGACGAGATCAATGCGAAGTTTGGCGAAGAGATGTCCGATGAAGAGATGGACAAGTTGTTAGTGCGACAGGGCGAGGTGCAGGAGAAATTGGATCATCAGGATGCGTGGGACCTCGATTCGCGTCTCGAGATGGCAATGGATGCGCTCCGCTGTCCGCCCCCAGAGACGCCGGTGAAGATTCTTTCAGGTGGCGAACGTCGCCGCGTCGCGTTGTGCCGCCTGCTGCTGCAGAAACCCGACATTCTTTTACTGGACGAGCCCACTAATCATCTTGACGCCGAGTCGGTCGCGTGGCTCGAACATCACTTGCAAAGCTATGCGGGGACGATCATCGCTGTGACTCACGACAGGTATTTTCTCGACAACGTGGCCGGTTGGATTCTGGAGCTGGATCGCGGCGCGGGCATTCCGTGGAAAGGGAATTACACGAGCTGGCTGGAGCAGAAACAGGAACGTTTGCGGCGCGAAGAAAAGTCTGAGAGTGATCGGCAGAAGACTCTGCAGCGCGAGTTGGAATGGATTCGCATGTCGCCCAAGGCGCGCCACGCGAAAGGCCAGGCGCGCGTGAATGCCTATGAAAATCTGCTGCAGGAACAGTCAGAGAAACGGCGTGAAGACCTGGAGATTCAGATTCCACCAGGGCCTCGTCTGGGCGACGTCGTGATTGAAGCCGACAAGGTGAGCAAAGGTTATGGGGATAATTTGCTGGTCGAAGATATGACCTTTGACCTGCCGCGCGGCGGCATCGTCGGAGTGATTGGACCGAACGGCGCGGGCAAGACGACTCTGTTTCGGATGATCACGAAGCAGGAAGAGCCCGATAAGGGCGCGATTAAGATCGGCGAGACGGTGCAATTGGCCTACGTCGATCAAAGCCGAACGCTCGATCCAAACAAATCCATCTGGGAAGAAATTTCGGGCGGCGCGGATGTGCTGAAGCTGGGGGCGCGGGAAGTGAACTCGCGCGCATATGTTGGCCGTTTCAATTTTTCCGGTTCGGATCAGCAGAAGAAAGTCAGCATGATCTCCGGAGGCGAACGCAACCGAGTCCATCTGGCGAAGATGTTGAAAGAAGGCGCGAACGTGCTGCTCCTGGATGAACCCACTAACGATCTTGATGTGAATACGCTGCGGGCTTTGGAAGAGGCGCTGGAAAACTTTGCCGGATGCGCGGTTGTGATCTCTCACGATCGTTGGTTTCTGGATCGGATCGCGACGCACATTCTCGCGTTCGAAGGCGACAGCAAGGTCGTGTGGTTCGAAGGGAATTACTCGGACTATGAAGAAGATCGGAAAGCACGTCTGGGCGCGGCGGCTGAGACTCCGCACCGGATTAAGTATCGCCAGTTGACCAGATAAAGATCATTTTCCATTTGTCATTTGACAGCGATCGTTTGTTATTAACGGCGAAGGACATCATGAATATCCGAGCCGCCCGCGCATAAGCAATGGCAAATGAAAACTGTCAAATGATAAATGGAAAATGGTTTTCTTTCTGTGTAATCTGCGGATTGGTCTAAGGAGATTACCTCAGTGAAACGTCACCCTCTGATCTTAACAATTCTCTTGCTTCTTTCTTGTACTTCGGTCTTCGCTAAAGACAACATCACCAAGGAGCTCATCACCTCAAACGGTAAGACGCGCGCTTATTATCTATACGTGCCCTCGACCCTCAAGCCCGGATCGAAGTCGCCCCTGATTGTCATGCTGCATGGATCGGGTCGCGTGGGGATGTCGCTGGTCGAGAAATGGAAAGACCTCGCCAGGAAAGAAGGTTTCATAATCGCCGGACCCGACTCTTCGGACCCCCGCGGTTGGAACGCGCCTAAAGATGGTCCGGCTTTTCTGCGCGACCTGGTCGAAGAACTCAAAGCGAAGTATCCAATCAATTCGCGTCGAATCTATCTGTTTGGCCATTCGGCGGGCGCTTCATTCGCTCTCGAAATGTCCCTGATGGAGTCGCAGTACTTTGCAGCCACGGCAATTCACGCTGGGGCGCTGCTGGCAGAGGACGGCGACTTGCTCGATTCGGCGAAAAGGAAAATCCCGATTTTCATCCAGGTGGGAGACAGCGACCAGTTTTTTCCACTCAAAGTGGTGAGAGCCACCAGGGACCTTTTGAATGCCAGGGGATTTTCAGCGGAACTGACCGAAATTGCGGGACATGATCATTGGTACTACGACATGGCGCCCAAGATCAATCTCAAGGCGTGGGAATTTCTCAAGAAGTACGAACTTGAAAGCGATCCGGTTTACCGGACGTTTCAATTCAATGAGTGAGCGTATTGCGAGGCAAGGCCGTGCTCTTGAGGCCGATTCATCGGCCTTGCCCTAAGGGTTACTAGACTGGCCGTTCGACGGCCGGGGTGGACGGTACCGTTCGTACAGAAGCTCGCTTGAGCGTGCTTTTCTGACTAGAGCTTCATTCAGGACAACTGATTGGCTAACGCCGCCTTAGAAAGAAGGGGGCTGAAAGCCCCCTGACAAAACTCATGGCATCACTCTACCCAGCCGTAAAACGGCTGGTCTAGTAACCCTGCGGGGAAGCCGCATGAATGCGGCTGTAAACGCTGGTCGTAGGTTCATCCGCTCGGATTTTTGGTTGGGGCCTACGACGATGGTAATCGTCAAAAACTGCGGATAGATAGGACACCATGTGACTCAAGACTACAAGATCTGGCAAGTCATCGGCGCTTCTTCAGTGGGCACGATGATCGAGTGGTACGACTTTTACATCTTCGGCAGTCTGGCCACGGTCATCGCGCCGCTCTTCTATCCGCAAGGGAACAACACACTCGCTTTGATCGCGTACCTTTCAACGTTCGCCGTGGGCTTTGTCGTTCGTCCGTTCGGTGCATTGTTCTTTGGGCGCATCGGCGATCTGGTCGGACGCAAGTATGCCTTTCTGGTGACGCTGCTGATCATGGGCGGCGCTACTGCGTTAATCGGATTCCTGCCGACTTACGCCACGATTGGGGTGGCCGCACCGCTCATTCTGTTGCTGATTCGAATTCTCCAGGGACTGGCCCTCGGCGGCGAGTATGGCGGCGCGGCGGTCTATGTCGCCGAGCACGTGCCCGACGCGCGGCGCGGCTTCTACACCAGTTTCATTCAGATCACGGCCACTCTCGGTTTGTTTGTTTCGCTCGCCGTCATCCTGATCATTCAGAACACGATGAGCAGAGAGGCGTTCACTTCGTGGGGCTGGCGGCTGCCCTTCATTGTCTCGATCTTTCTGGTTGCCATTTCGCTTTACATCCGACTGCGAATGAAAGAGTCGCCCATCTTCCGGCACCTCAAGAGCACCGGCATGACGTCTGCCCAACCACTTAAAGAAGCTTTCACGAAGTGGAAAAACTTGAGGCGCGTTTTGATTTCGCTGTTTGGCGCGACGGCCGGCCAGGGCGTGGTCTGGTACACCGGACAGTTTTATGCGCTCTTTTATCTGCAAACCGTTCTGAAGGTAAATACGACGTCTGCCAATTACATAGTCGCGATAGCGCTGTTAATGGGCATGCCGTTCTTTGTGTTTTTCGGAGCCCTATCGGACCGCTTCGGGCGGAAGAAAATCATGATGTTCGGATGCCTGGTGGCGGCGATTTCTTACCTGCCGATTTACCGGAGCATGCAGGCGGTGGCGGGCTCAAACATCGTCACGGCCATATCGCAACGGAACCCGATCACGGGAGCCATCAGCCTCACGCCCCAGACGTCGATAAATGGCGCGTTGCAGCCGGCGAAGGAGGTACTGACCTACGTAGACTTCGCACAGTTGGTCAGCAACCCCGTGGCCTGGAAACTGATCGGGCTCGTCTTCATTCAGGTAATTTTTGTGACGATGGTATACGGCCCGATCGCGGCCTACCTGGTCGAGGCTTTCCCGGCCAGGATCAGATATACATCGCTGTCTCTGCCGTATCACATAGGCAACGGCGTGTTCGGTGGGCTGCTGCCACTGATCGGGCTGACCGTGATTGCGCAGACCGGCAACATCTATGCGGGCCTGTACTACCCGATCGTAGTTGCCGGCTTGACCTTTATTGTTGGCTCGCTGCTGCTGCGCGAGACGAGACACGTTTTGATTTGGGAAGAGCTTCAGAAATAGACGGCCGAGTTTTTGGCGAGGGCTCTTAAGACATTTTCCATTTGTCATTTGACATTTTTCATTCCAGGTTGTTAGTTCGTGTGATTTCGTGGATCGCTTGCTTGGCTGAGAAATGAAGAACGATCCACGAATTACACGAACGGACACGAACAAGAATCCACCAATCGCGAATGACAAATGAAAAATGGCAAATGGAAAATGCTCTGATTCCCCTCTGGTTTGGACTTCTACCGAAATGCCGTAACCTTTCTCCTCCCGCGAAGTTTTATATACATTGAGGAACGATGCCTGGCAGTGAACCGGCAAAGGAAGGTCGCCCCCATAAAGAGAGGGAGGCGGAAGAGCGGCGACTGGTCGAAGCGGCGCAGCACGATACCGCTCTGTTCGGTGACGTGTACCAGCAATACTTTGAAATAGTCTACGCGTATGTGGCGCGGCGGGTGCGCAATCGGCCTGAGGCCGAGGACATGACCGCCGAAGTTTTTCGTAAGGCGCTCCAGAGTCTGCCGCGATTCAAATGGACGGGAGCGCCGTTCGCAGCGTGGTTGCTTCGGATTGCCTCGAACATAATTGCGGATCGCGGGAAACGTGCGGCGCGAGAGGGAATTGTCCCGGGCAATGAAGCTGTTCGCGAACTGCGTGTGCCGCAACCACAGCAGGCGGATTTGGAACAGAGCGAGCGCAGCGCCGGCGTGTTACGACTGGTTAATGAGTTAGCCGAAGATCAGCGTCGCGTGTTGGTCATGCGATTCGCGGAAGAGAGAAGCATCCGCGAGATCGCGAATGCGCTGGGCCGCAGTGAAGGCGCGATAAAGCAATTGCAGTTTCGGGCGCTGGAGCATGTGCGGAAGAGACTGGCGGGTGCCGAATGATACTTAAAGGATTTCGTTTTGAATTCAGTCCGCGAAGCGGACGAACGAAAATAGCCCAGCGATTTATCGCTGGGGAACGCTTCACGGGCTTCGGTTCGATTTTATCGTTAAACCCAGCACTTGAGTGCTGGGCTATTATCGGCCGTCCGCTGCGCGGACTACGAAGTGCAATGAGTTATGAGTGAAGTCGTTTTGACAGAACAGCTCGATCAGGCGATTGAAGCGATGCTCCGGAGTCCGGACGCGCCGCTCGCAGGTATTGATCCACAAGTTGCCGAGTTGGTTGGCATCGCGCTTGAACTGCGCGGACTGCCGCGCGCGGACTTCAAGGCACGCCTGAAGAATGAACTAGAAAGAGAGGCATCCATGAGTATGATGGTCGAGGAGGAGAGCGAATTGCCGCACTCCAAAGCCGATTCCGTTCGCGCCACCTTCCGCACGGTTACGCCCTACCTGACTGTAGCGGATGTACACGACGAGATTGAATTCGTGACGAAGGCGTTTGGCGCCGAAGGCAAGATCTACGGGCTGGGGTCTGCGGGAGGTTATCACTCGGAATACAAGATTGGCGATTCGATGATCATGATTGGCGGTGGTGGCGAAGGGGCAAGGTGGAAAGGCGCGCCGGCCCCGGCCGCCCTCCATCTCTATGTCGAAGACGTCGATGCCGTCTATGAACGTGCGTTGGCGGCCGGCGCGACTTCGCTTTATCCACCCACAGACCATGAGTATGGTGAGCGCGGCGCCTCGGTCGAGGACGCCGGCGGCAATCATTGGTATCTCGCGACCGCTACCGGCGCTGGCTACGTTCCTGAAGGCGCTACTAACCTGATGCCGTACCTGCATCCTAAGGGCGCGCCGAAGATGATTGAGTTTCTCAAGCAGGCTTTCGCCGCCGAAGCAACCGCCGTCCATCAATCACCCGACGGCGTTGTTCAGCACGCCACTGTAAGGATCGGCTCGTCAATGATTGAGATGGGCGAAGCACATGGTCAATGGCAACCAATGCCCATGACGTTCATGCTTTATGTAGATGACGTTGATGCGTGGTACGCGCGCGCAATGAAAACCGAGGGCATGATTTCGATGAGTAAGCCGGGTGACCAGGCCTATGGCGATCGAGTCGGGGCGGTGAAAGATCCGTTCGATAATGTCTGGTATATTGGCACGCGCTGAGACACAGAAATTAGAGACGAAGGAATCAGGGTGAATTTCAATGGCTGCAACTAAATTGTTCCGCATAGCTTTGCAAGTAGGCGATCTGGATCAGGCATCGGCGTTCTATTCGAAGTTGCTTGACGATCCGGGCCGCCGGATACCGCGAGGCTCGCGTCATTACTTTGATTGCGGGCCGGTGATTTTGGCGCTGGTGGATGTCGCGGCTGGACATCTTGAGCCAAAGCCCATTCCGGACTCTGTTTATTTCGCAGTCGGCAATCTCGACGAGGTGTATGAACGAGCGAAAGCAATGAACTGTCTGGCGAAAGAAGACGTGCATGGCGCAGACTCGGGCGCAATTGTGAAACGACCGTGGGGCGAGCGCTCGTTCTATGCTGAAGATCCCTGGGGTAATGGGCTGTGTTTTGTAGACGAGCAGACATTGTTTACCGGGAGATAATGGCGCAGACTTCAGAGAGTTCTGAAGAACGACTTCGACGCGTAGCGTCGATGTGAATTTAGCCCGGCCTTTTCAAGGCCGGGTAAGCTGAACCAGGTATTCGCGTCGCATAGAGACGCCTGAAATTAGTGCGAATTGAATCGTCACTACGCGACGAGAACAGGCGACAACCCGATTCCGGTGTTGAAACGCCGGGCTAAACTCATACCGACGCTATACGTCGAGGAGCATAATGGGCGAGCTTGTGACTGAAACTTACCGGTGGTACTTTCCCGATGCAAATACCATCGATACCGCAGCAGTTCGATAACTTAACGGAGCAAACAATCCATGAAATTTATAAGGACATGCATACCCAGGACTGACCGAATGAAATATATCCGGCTCTTCCTATCACTGATCTGCTTGCTGCTGTTGGCAGGGACGGCCGGCGCGCAGGGTTCTAAGCAATCTCCAGCCGAATCTCGTTATGCGTCACTCGACGGCGCCCGCATTCATTATGAGAGCTATGGCAAAGGCCGCGAAGCGCTGGTCCTGATTCACGGATGGAGTTGCAGCATCGATTACTGGCGTGACCTGATTCCTGACTTGAGTAAGCGCAGCCGGGTAATCGCGATTGACCTGCCGGGGCATGGTCTAAGCGACAAACCCCAAGTGGCGTATACCATGGATCTGTTTGCCCGAGCCGTCGATGCCGTGATACGCGATGCCGGAGTAAAACGCGGCGTTTTGGTCGGCCACAGCATGGGAACGCCGGTCGCGCGGCAGTTCTACCGCAAGTATCCGCAAGAGACTTTGGCGATCGTGATCGTCGATGGAGCGTTGCGTCCCTTCGGCGACAAGAAGCTGATGGACGGCTTCATAGCCCCCTTACGTAACGCGAACTACAAAGAAGTCGGCGCGGGGATGCTGGCCGGAATGAGCGGCCCGAGCCTCTCGCCCGAACTTAGAGAGCGCATCCAGGCTTCGTTTCTTAAGACACCACAATATGTTTTGGTCAGCGCAATGGAAGGCATGGCCGACGAATCGATCTGGGGTCAGGACAAGATCAATGTGCCCGTGCTGGCCATCATGACCAAATCGCCATTCTGGCCGGCCGATACTGAGCAGTTCTATCGCAGTATTGCCCCACGTCTTGATTTCCAGAGGTGGGACGGCGTGGGCCACTTTCTGATGATGGAGAAGCCGAAGGAATTTGACGCGGCGGTGATTGCATTTCTGGATAAGAACGCGCTCTTGAAGAAGTGAATGAGCCCGCGAAGCGCGGCGATAGCATAAAGCCTGGGGTGGGCGGAGCGGAACCCCAGGACGTCGGAGTTCGGAGGGAAGAGCCCGCGAAGTGGGCGACAACCGCTCGTCGTGAGTGGATCGTTTGTTGTGGGGCTATTGCACGCTTCGCGCGCTTGGCTTCTCACTCTCAGTTAACCTGGGGTTTCGCTTCGCTCTACCCCAGGCTTTATGCTTCCGACCGCTCCGCGGGCTTGTGAGAGGTAGGGTTCGTACTAAGTTACTTGGCTTAAATCAAAGGAGAGAATCATGGCAGTAAAACAAATTCCTGAGGGTTATCACTCCGTCACGCCATACTTGATCATTAAGGGAGCTACCGCTGCGATCGAGTATTACAAGCAGGCCTTTGGCGCCATCGAGTTAATGCGGATGCCGGCGCCCGGCGGAAAAATCGGTCATGCGGAGATCAAGATTGGCGATTCGCCGATCATGCTGGCTGATGAGTTTCCCGAGATGGGCCACAAGAGCCCAAAGACACTCGGCGGTTCGCCCGTGAGCATCATGATCTATGTTGAAGATGTAGACACGGTCTTCGCTCGGGCTATTACAGCCGGCGGAACGGAACAACGGCCCGTGAAAGACCAGTTTTATGGCGATCGCAGCGGGACACTGGAAGATCCGTTCGGCCATGTGTGGCATGTCGCAACACACAAAGAAGATGTGCCGGCCGAAGAAATGGCGCGCCGCGCCAGCGCGCATACCGCGGCAGCAACCGGCGGCGGTGGAGAATAGTCAAAGCGCCGCGAGGGAGCGGCACAGATCTCACGAGCTGATGAAGTTCAAAAGATCGAGTTCCAAAATAGGATTTCAATCCCGAAGGGGTTGTGTCGAGCAGTTGGAGCCAAAGGGCGACACAACCCCCGTTGGGGTTGCCAGGTTCTTGATCCGTTACCCAGGGTAGCCGCGCAGCCGCGGCAACCCTGGGCTTTGTTTCGGAACCGCTTCGCGGTAGAAACCAAAACGGCCTCCTGATCTACATCGAAGAGGATTAGCATGAGCACTGTTGTTGCAACCAAGTCGACGATTCAAGTTTCAGATGAAGAGTGGCGGGCGCGGGTTGATCTCGCGGCGGCCTACCGGCTGGTGGCACTTTACGGCTGGGATGATTTGATCTTCACGCACATCTCGTCACGCGTGCCTGACAGCGAGCATCACTTCCTGCTCAATCCCTACGGCATGATGTTCGAAGAAGTGACGGCGTCGAGTCTGGTGAAAATCGATCTCGCCGGCAACAAAGTAACTGAGTCGCCTTACTTCGTTAATCCAGCCGGCTTCACGATTCACAGCGCAGTCCATGCCGCCCGCGGAGACGCTCTCTGCGTAATGCATCTGCACACCGATTATGGTATTGCCGTCTCAGCACAGAAGGATGGCCTGCTGCCGCTTTCCCAGCAGGCAATGCTGGTGCTCTCCTCCCTGGCCTATCACGACTATGAAGGAGTTGCGCTGAATGAAGATGAGAAGCCGCGTTTGGTGATGGACCTCGGTGATAAGACAAGCATGATTCTGCGGAACCATGGATTGCTCACCGTGGGCCGCACTGCTGCCGAGGCGTTTCTGGCAATGTTTCTCCTGGAGCGCGCTTGTAAGATTCAGATCCTGGCCCAGTCAGGCGGCGCGGAATTGGTAAGAGTGCCGGAGCCGATTCTTAATCTGGTTGAATCGCAGGTGAAGGCAGTCACAGTAGGTCAGGGGGCGGCGCTGACCTGGCCGGGACTGTTGCGGAAGCTGGATCGGATCGATCCTTCGTATCGCGAATGAGTTGAGAACTTCATGAATACGACGTTTGCAATTCTCAACCTGGTGCTTGCCTTCTTTCCAACTGGGCAGCCAAACTATTCGCCCCAGCAGTTAATTATCAAATCATTCGCTGTCGCCTCTCCTCGCGTGGTGCTTTGCCCCAAGTCTTTTAGGCCAGACGGGCCAAGCGGCTGCTTAAGCGGTGAAAGGTTGAGACTTGACCTGAAAGTTGACGTGGCCGACGTAGACGAAGGCAATCTTGAGTACCGATATTCGGTAACTACCGGCAGAATTATTGGAAAAGGACCGAATGTCGTTTGGGAGTTTCAAGACGCTCGTCCAGGAGAGTATGTTGCCGACGTCAGAGTGAAGGATCGGCATGGCGCCTCGGCATCGAGTTCCACAAGAGTAACGTTTGAATGGTCCGATTCGTATGATCCAGGCATTTGGGCTCCGAATATTCAACCTACTTGCCCGGCAACCGTCATCGAAGGCAAGCCCGCTTTGATCTCTATTCGGCTAGACGCAGGACCGCATGAGAGATTGCCGAAGCTCAAATTTGACTGGTCACTAACGGCGGGTCGAATTATCAAGGGTTACGAAACGCGAACCATCAAGATCGATACAAGGGGTCTCGGAGGGCAAGAGATATCTGCGAGCGTTGATGTCGATGGCCTTGATCCAGCAGCCAATCGGCAAGGCTCATGTACCACTTTGGTTGTGAGAGAGTGAAAGCGAAGGAGAAGCGATGTCTAGTCCAACCGAAGGATTCACCGTCAGATCGCATTTTGATAACAAAGACGTCGCCGTCCGCAAGATCTACGACGGATTGTTGAAGAGCGCCAGGAAGTTTGGCCCCGTCGGTGAAGAGCCAAAGAAGACTTCGATTCATTTGATGAACCAGACGGCTTTCGCTGGAGTCGCGACCCGCAAGAGTGCCCTGGTGCTGACGATCAAGAGCGATCGCAAACTCTCAAGTCCACGTATTCACAAATCCGAGCAGACCTCGGCAAGACGGTTTCATCACGAAGTGAAACTAACTTCGCCGGCAGAAGTTGATGCTGAATTGGTGAAGTGGCTGAAAGATGCTTACGCGCTGAGCGCCTAAATAAATAGAACAGCAAAACGATCCACGAAGTCACACGAAACAACTCGAAAGAGGAGTCTCCCTGGTGTCGATTGGTGTGGTTTCGTGGATCCTGCTTTCGGTTTTTCAACCGCGGCAACTCGCAATCGATGGTCCTGGCAATTCAGAGAATTAGCCCAGATTTACGCGACTTCGCGAGCCTGAGTGCTGAGGTGGTAAATCGCTTCCATCACCGCCGTGTGCACGTCGGATGGCAAGCTCTCGCGAGCCGCGAGGTTGCGAAACGCCGGCAGAATCTGGGGTTGGTTACTGAGCGCGAGCAACTTGACCGCCGTCAGGCGCACTTCGTGATCCGGATGCTTGGCGATCGCCTGCATTAAGGGTTGCACTTCTCCGGCCTTGGCCATCAGGAACAACATGGAAAAAGCATCGTAGGTTCGATCGCGGCCTTCACCTGTGAGGCTGTTAATGGCATTTGTCGCCAGCCCCGATCCCGCGATCGCCGCCCCAATCTTGCGTCGCCGTTCCGGCGAGGCTTCCCTCAGAGCACGGGTAAACGAGGCGGACAAGTCGGGCTGCAGGTGATAAAGCGCGCGCGCGGCTGCATTCCGCACTTCCACGCTCGGGTCGTCGAACGACTTCGTGATCAGGCGGAATGAATCGTCGCCTTTGAAATCCGCCAGGTCAGCCAAAGCCGCCGCCCTCTTGGATGAGTCGGCGCTTTGCAGGCGCTCCGCAATATCCGGTGAAGACAACTCTGAAGATAAAGAACCGTCCGCGCGGCTGGCCGGCACGCCGCTATTCGCTTTGATAGACCCACCCGCAAAATCTTCGCTTGCGGCTTGATCTGGATCAGTGGGTTCGAAGACGGCCAAATCCGCCGTTGTCTCCGCGGTAAGGAAATCAATTTCCTTGCTGGCAGAGTTTTCACTGGCCGCCCGATCGAGATCGATTACCAGCCAGGGGAGGTCCCCACTCTGCGGATCAGATTCGTCGAGATTCACTTCCATCGCCGGCTCTTCCTGCGACAATAGTTGACCGTCGACTAATTCAATATCGGAAATGCTCGAGCACGGATTAGCTTCAGCGAGATCCGCTTCGAGTGATAGTGGCTCTGAGGAAAAGAGTTCGTGACCCGCTGTTTCAAATTCCGGCACAACATTGTCATGACTCTCTATTGGCTGGCGGAGAGCATCGATACTTGAATTCAGCGTTTGTTCCCGAGCTTTTCGCTGCTCCGCTTCCGCCTGGGCTTTCTCTTGAATCGCTTCCAGTTGACGCAACCGCTGGAACTCTTCATCCGCCTGCCGTTGCGCTTGCGCTTCCGCCTGCCGGACCGCTTCTTCGTGGTCGGGAAGACGAGCTTCGACTTCCTTTATTCGGTTCAGCAGTTTGGCTTCAGTCTTACTTAGCGTTTCGATCTCGGCAATTGCCTGCTGCTCGGATTCCGCCAATTGTTTCACTTTGGCCCGGGCCGATTGGCGAGCTTCTTCCTGAGCACGAAGCCGGCTTTCGGCTTCCTCGATGCGCCGCTGTTGCTCTTCTTCAGCTTGTCGCAAAGCCTCGATTTCGGCGTTGAGCTTCTGTTCCTGCTCGGCACGTTTCTGAGTACTAACCTGTACGCTCTTGCGCGCTTCTTCGTGGGCGCGAAGACGAAGTGCGGCCTCTTCGACGAGCTTGAAATTCACATCGCGATTTTGGCGCGCCTTTTCCAGTTCGAGATTGATTTGCTCGGTTTTCTCGGCGTGCTGTTGAGCTTCAGCCTCGGCTAGATAACAAGCTTTCACCTGCGCCGCTAATTGCTCCTGGATCGCGTCGATCCGTTTGACGTGCTCTTCTTCCTGTTCGCGCAGCACGCCCACGGCAACGATGAGCTGTTGTTCCTGTTCGGACAGCAACTCTGCCTCTTCTACTGCCAGGCGGTGGGCTTCCTCAAGCGCAGGAATCCGAATCTTGATTTCCTGAATTCTTTCGAGCTGAGCCTGTTCAGCCCGGCGCAGGCTTTCGAGCTCTTCGTTGAGCTTATGTTCCTTCTCGGCCTGCTGCCTGGCTTGAGCTTCGGCGAGTTGCCGCGTCTTCGCCTGCTCGACGAAACGCGTTTCGACTTCGACAATACGCCTGAGCAGATCCTGTTCCGCCTTGCGCATCGCTTCCGTCTCTGACTTTAGTGATTGCTCTTTTTCAGACAGTCGCGCTACTTCCGCTTCCTGTTCCTGTCGCGACTTTTCAGCACTTGAAACGAGCGCGTTCACTTCCTCGAGTCGTTTCAGATGCTCTTGCTCGGTTTGCCTCAGGCCCTCAAGCCTCGTACCGAGCTGCTGTTCTTGTTCGCTGCGCTGATGCGATTCGGCTTCCAGCTTTCTGCCGATGGCTCGTAACTCTTCCAGCCGTTGCTCATGTTCCTGAGCTCGAGCCAGGGCTTCAGTCTCAGCTCGTTGATGCGCTTCTACCTGAGAACCAAACCGAGCCTGAGCTTCCGCGATGCGGGCGATCTCGTTGGCTTCCGCTTCTTGCAGCGCTTCGATCCGGGCTTTGAGCTGTTGTTCCTGTTCGTCGCGCTGTTGTGATTCAGTTTCGAGGTTCCGGCCAATGGCCCTTAACTCTTCGAGTCGCTGATCCTGTTGCTGAATTCGGGCGCGCACCTCGGCCTCGGCGCGCTGATGTGCTTCTGACTGAGCGCGGAAGCGAATCTGCGCTTCTTCGTTGCGCTTGAGCTGTTCGCCCTCATTCAGGCGTAGCGATTCGATCGCTGCGTTAAGCGACAGTTCCTGTTGAGTCAGTTGTTGGATATTGGCCTCAAACTTCTGCTGAGTCTCGTCCTTGAGACGCAAAGCACCCTCGGCCGCTTCGATTCGTTTCTGCTGTTCCTGTTCCGCGACGTTCAACGCTTCAACTTGGGAGCGCAACGATTCTTCGCGGGCAGCGCGCTGCTGGGCGGCTGACTCAGCCTGACTACTGACGGCGGCTAGCTCCGCCAACCTCAGTTCGACCTGCTCGGCGCGCATCTCTGCTTCGATTCTGGCTCTGAGGTGTGCTTCTTCCTGAGTCCGGAGACGAGCGTCGGCCTCGGCGATGAGGTTCCGATGCTGCTCCTCCTCGACACCAAGCTCTTCCGCTTTCACCACCATCAGTTGGTGAGCTTCCTGCTGCGCTCGAAGTTTCGCTTCAACCTGCTCGATCAACTCGCGCTGCTCTGCTTCAGTCCGACGCAGACTCTCGAGGTCCGCGCTGAGTTGGCTCTCTCGCTCGGCCAGGCGCTGGTCTTCCGATGCAACTTTCTTTAACGCGTCTCCCAATTCGACGATTCGGGCATTCGCTTCCTGGAGCCTGGCAATCTCGTTCCGGCCGGCCTCTTCCAGGGCTTCGATCTCGGCGGCGAGCTGCTGTGCCTGCTCAGTCTCGCGCGCAACTATCGCTTTGGCTGACTCTTGAGCAGTCTGCAGAGCTCCGACGTGAGCCTGAGCCTTGGCGACCTGCCGCAGCTGGAATTCTTCGGCCCTTTGTAATGTTTCGATTTCGGCTTTGTGCTGTTGTTCTTTTTCGGCCTGGCGTTTGGTTTCGGTTTCAGCCCGATGTCGTTCTTCGAGTTGGGCCAGCAACCGTGCTTCGATCTCTTCGACGCGCCTTAGTTGTTCCTGTTCAGCGGCTCGCTGGGATGCAATTTCGGAGACCAGCCATTTTTCTCTGTCAGTGCGTTGCCGGGTCCGCGCGTCAGTCTCGGCTTTCAGCTGCTCAAGTTTTTTGGCCCGCTCCAGGGCTTCCGCCTCAGCCACCCGGTTGATTACGATGAGTTCCGCTAAACGTTTTTCGTCCGCTACCGCACGGCGGTGCGCTTCCTCTTCCTCTAAGCGGCGCGCTGCTTCAATTGCCCTGCGCTGCACTTCCGCTTCAGCTCTCTTCCTTGCGGCCTGCACTTCGACGCGGCGGCGCTCGAGTTCCAACTCGGCCTGTCTGAGAGAGTCTTCTTCGGCGCGCAGATTGTCGCCCACGACAGACGCAGGCACGAACTCCTTCGGGTTAGATCTTAGTCGACCTTCCACATCCGCACGGCTGAGTTCGGCAGTCGGATGGCCCTCATTGAGAAAGGCCTGCCGTGCATCTGCCAGATGCTCGAGATTGCCACTGGCCAACGCAGCCATCAGCTGGTCAGCCACCATTTGCTGGGTCGATGAGTTTTTCACGTCGTTTGTTGCCGAGTGGCCGATACGTCCGCGAGGCGCACCGTTCTTGTCGGGGTTAAATCCCGGTGGTTGTGAAGAGGATGGTTCCATGTTTCGGATTCTCCTGCTGCAGCGAAAATTGGGGCGCTGAAGCACGGGCCTGGGCAGCCGGCTCCTTATGAGACTGTTTGACTACGTTCTTCTGAGCGCAGTTGACTCGTCGGGGGATTATTTTATTTCACGACCTGGTGTGTCGCAATGGAGGTGGACGATCTTAAATTCGTCCCGAGCA
>WNFQ01000055.1_pt1 | contig 67518 bp, 63 predicted proteins | sample 5400171 | NCBI WGS metagenome assembly WNFQ01 (sample SAMN13153356, study PRJNA577476) | soil metagenome | isolation source: 20 cm soil under Madrone tree | place: USA:California | collected 2016-06-14
CTGGTGGACGCGCTCGCGGCACGTGCGATCCGCGCGCGGCGCTCAGCGCTACTCGAAGGCGATCGCGGGCAGATCGAGTGCGATGAGGAAGTATTCGAACAGGTACTGGATGACTCGGATCTGATTGTGCAAGCGGTGATCGCTTTCCAGCAGATGCAGTGCGGCCCGATACGCCTGCGCGAAGCGCACGCTGTGCTCGAAGGGCACCACGTCGTCGCGCCAGCCGTGCACCACGGCTGCCGGGCAATCGAGCATGCTGGCGCGCAGCTCGGGCAGGCCCTGCATGTAGAGCGCCGGCGCTATGAGGAACACGCCCCGGGCGTGCAGGAGCGAGGCCGAGGTGACCGCGACGTAGCCACCGAGACTCGAGCCGACCAGCACCAGGTCCCCGCTCAACTCCTTGCAGAAATCGACCAACCTGGCGACGCGCGCCCGCGGCTCATCGAGCCCGCGGTAGTCGACCGAGTGCGCCAGATAGCGTTCGCTGCGTGCAACCTCCGCGAGCGCGGAGATCTTGCGCCCCCAGGGCCCGCTCTCCTGGCCGTGAGAGAACACCACGTGGCGGGCGGGCGCTTGCACGGCCGGCTCAGCGCTGGGGGCGGCTGTCATAGGCGCGAATAATGCAGGCAAAGGAAACGTTAAGCCAATCATCCCACCGCCCGCCGGCGCAGGCGGCGGGCTGGCAGTTCTGGGTCGATCGCGGCGGTACCTTCACCGACGTCATCGGCCTCTCGCCCGCCGGCGAGCTGCACGTCCGCAAGGTGCTCTCGGCGAGCGCCGGCGCCGCGGCGGGCGACCCGGGCCTGCGCGCCGCGCGCGCGATTCTCGCCGCCGCCGGCGCCGCCCCGCGTGCCGTGGCGGCGGTCAAGGTCGGGACCACCGTCGCGACCAACGCGCTGCTCACGCGCAGCGGCGAGCCGGTGGTGCTGGTGACCAGCGCCGGCTTCGCCGATGCGTTGCGCATCGCTTACCAGAATCGACCCGACATCTTCGCGCGCCACATCGTGCTGCCCGAGCCCCTGTACACGACCGTGATCGAGGCGCACGAGCGCATCGATGCGCACGGCGCCGTGCTGACGCCGCTTGATGGGGCGCGCCTGCGTGCGGACCTCGCACGCGCGCGCCGTGCCGGTGCGCGCGCGGTGGCCATCGTGTTGCTGCATGGCTGGCGCCACCCGCAACACGAGCAGGAGGCAGCAAGCTGCGCACGGGCGCTCGGCTTCGAGGAAGTGTCGGTGTCGCACGAGCTGTCGCCGCTGGTGCGCTATGTCAGCCGCGGCGACACCACGGTGCTCAATGCCTACCTCGCGCGGCCGCTGCGCAGCTACGTCAGCGCGCTGCACGAGCAGCTGCGCGCGCTCGATCCGGACGTGCGCCTGACGCTCATGCAGAGCAACGGCGGACTGGCGGCGGCGGAGAGCTTTCACGCCATGTCGAGCGTGTTGTCGGGGCCCGCCGGCGGGCTCATCGGCATGCACTGGGTCGGGGAGCGGCTGGGTTACCCGCGCCTGATCGGCTTCGACATGGGCGGCACCTCCACGGACGTGTCACTGATCGACGGCGAGCTGCCGCAGCGCTTCGAGCACCTCATTGCCGGAGTGCGCCTGACCCAGCCGATGCTGGACGTACACAGCATCGCCGCGGGCGGCGGTTCGGTGCTGAGCTTCACGGACGGCCGCTTCGCGGTCGGCCCGGCCTCCGCGGGCGCGGATCCGGGGCCGGTCTGCTATGGCCGCGACGGACCCCTGACACTCACCGACGTGCAGGTGCTGCTCGGCCACCTGCGGCCCGACACCCTGCCCACGGTCTTCGGGCGCGACGGCTGCTCGCCCATCGACGCCGACGCGGTGGCGCGCCGCTTCGCCGCGCTCGCCGCACAGCTCGGCGCGCAGGGCGCGCCCGGCGGCTCTGCCGAGTTGGTCGCCGAATCGTTCCTCGAGGTGGGGGTCGAGTCGATGGCGAACGCCATCCGCCAGGTATCCACCCGTCAGGGGCGCGATGCCGGCGACTTCACGCTGTTCTGCTTCGGCGGCGCTGCCGGCCAGCACGCCTGCCGCGTCGCGCGCGCCGCCGGTGTGCGGCGCATTCTCGTGCATCCGCTGGCGAGCGTGCTGTCCGCCTTCGGCATCGGTGTGGCGGACCGCCTCGCCGTGCGCCGCGCGAGCCTGCGCCAGGTGCTCGATGAGGCCGGGCTCGCCGCGGCGCACACCGCGCTCGCCGGACTGGAAGCGCAGGCGCGCACGGAGCTCACCGCCCAGGGCGGTGAAGCCGCTCGCGTGCGGGTCGCGCGACTGCTGGAGCTGCGGGCCGGGAACAGCGACATCACGCTGTCGGTACCGCTCGCGCCCCTGGAGGAGGTGCGGCGGCGCCTGCACGCCGATCACCTGCGGCGCTTTGGTTTTGCGGCGCACGGCCTCGCGGTGGTGATCGAGGCGCTGCGCGTGGAAGCGCGCCTCGCCTCGGTCGATGCCGCAACGCTCGCCATCCCGGAAGCTACGGCCGCGGGCGAGCTGCCGCAGCGGGTGCGCGCCTGGTTCGGCGCCTGGCGCGAGGTGCCGCTCGTATCCATGAGCGCGCTGCGCGCGGAGTTGCCCGGCCCGGCGCTGATCGTCGAGCCGCACAGCACGGTGGTGCTGGAAGAGGGCTGGCGTGCGCGGCGCCTCGCCGGCGGGGAGCTGCTGCTCGAGGATGACGGGCCGGCGCGCGCGGCGCTCGCGCCGGCGGTCGACGCCGCCCGTATCGAGATATTCAACAACCTGTTCATGCACATCGCCGAGCAGATGGGCGAGGTCCTCAGGGCGACCGCCCAGTCGGTCAACATCCGCGAGCGCCTCGACTACTCCTGCGCCCTGTTCGACTCGCACGGCGCCCTGGTGGCCAACGCGCCGCACATGCCGGTGCATCTGGGCTCGATGGGCGCGAGCGTGCGCTCGGTCATCGCGGCGCAGCAGGCCCGGCTTCATCCGGGGGACTCCTGGCTGCTGAACAGCCCCTACCACGGCGGCACCCATCTGCCGGACATGACGGTGGTGACGCCGGTCTTCATGGGCGAGGAGGCGCGGCCGGATTTCTTCGTCGCCTCGCGCGCCCATCACGCCGACATCGGCGGCATGACGCCCGGCTCCATGCCGCCCTTCAGCCGCGCGATAGAGGAGGAAGGCGCGCTGTTCGAATGCTTTGCGCTGGTGAGTGCCGGGTCGCTGCGCGAGAGCGAGTTGCGCGCCGCGCTCACCGGCGGGCCGTGGCCGGCACGCAGGCCCGAGCAGAACCTCGCGGACCTGCGCGCCCAGCTGGCCGCCAACGCGCGCGGCATCGCCGAAATCGGACGCGCCGTGCGGCGCCACGGGCTCGCCACGATGCGCGCCTACATGCGGCATGTGCAGGACAACGCCGCGCAGTGCGTGCGCAACGCCATCGGGCGGCTGCAACCTGGGAGTTTCCGCTACGAAATGGACGGCGGGCAGCTGATCGCAGTGCGCGTGGACATCGACCGCGAGCGGCGCCGAGCGCGCATCGATTTCACCGGCACCTCGCCCCAGGGCGCGCACAACTTCAACGCCCCGCGCGCGGTGTGTACGGCGGCGGTGCTGTACGTGTTCCGCACGCTGCTCGAGCGGCCGATTCCCCTGAATGAGGGGTGCCTCGAGCCACTGGAGATCGTCATTCCCGCCGGTTCACTGCTCGACCCGCGGCCTCCCGCGGCGGTGGCGGGGGGGAACGTGGAGACTTCACAGTGCATCGTCGATGCGCTGTACGGAGCGCTGGGAATTCTCGCCGCCTCCCAGGGAACCATGAACAACCTGACCTTCGGGGATGCGCACCTGCAGTACTACGAGACCATCGCCGGGGGCGCTGGCGCGGGGGCGGATTTCGACGGCTGCGACGCCGTGCAGACTCACATGACCAACTCGCGCCTCACCGACCCGGAGATCCTCGAGAGCGAGTTCCCGGTGCTGGTGCGGGAGTTCGCGATCCGCCGCGGCTCGGGCGGCGGCGGACGGCACCACGGCGGCGACGGCATCGTGCGGCGGCTGGAGTTTCGGGCGCAGTTCTCCGGAGCCTTGCTCGCCAATCACCGCCGCATTGCGCCCTTCGGGCTCCAGGGTGGGCAGCCGGGTGTCTGTGGTGAGGCGCGCATACGCCGCGCCGGCGGTGCGGTCGAGCCCCTGGGCGCCAGCGCGCGCTTCGAGATCGCACCGGGTGACGAGCTGCTCATCCTGACACCGGGCGGCGGCGGCTTCGGCTCACCGTAAAATCGCGGTCTCGATCTCCCACTCGACCCGGTGTTTCGCGGTCTCGGAGCGGTTCACTGACACCGGCCGGACCCGGCTGGCGCCGGCGCGATGCGTCACCAGCCAGGTGTCGAATACGCCCGGCGTGCTGCTGGCGAACCCGAACAGCAGGTTGAACTTGCCTTCGGCGAGAGTCTGCGGCCGGTTGACACGCTCATCGCTGATGACGAAGTGACTCTCGTCGGAGTCGGCGCCGGCAAACGCGCCCTGCGCCGCCAGCGCGTCCAGAAAGCTCTCGACCTCGGCCTGGGCGCGCTGCCAGGTCGCCGGTCCGTTATGTTCCAGCAGCACCCAGCGCGTGCCCTGCTCGATGCTCGCCGCCACGAACAGCGCCAGTCGCCGTGTCGAGAGGTACTGCCAGTCGCAGACGCCGCCGCCCGCGCCGAGCGTGCGCGGGCTCACGCCGGGGCGCGAACCGCTGCGCACCGACAGCAGGGTATTCACGCCCGCCTGCGCCAGCCGCACCCGATCGGCATCGCACACCGCCACCGCGGGACGCAACCCGGGACGCAGAATCGCCTCCTCGCTCTGCGCGGCCGCCCACACCGGCCGGGCCTCATCGGAGCGCGCGATCATGCCCGCCGCGGCGCCGCAGGAACCGAAGGTCTCTATCCGGCCGCGCAGCCGATCGAACGCCTGCACGCGCGGGTAATACATGACGGCGCTGTCGCTGCGAAACGGCCACACGCGCAGTGCATCGAGCGCGGCAGGCGCGGAAGTCCAGCTTGCTGGCGGATCGACCAGCAGCAGCGCCTGCCGGTCGCGGCACAGGCGCGCCGCTACCAGCAGAGTCGACAGTCCCACATCGCGCTCGCGCGTCAGCGGCGGGATGCACAGCAGGTTGAAGCGGGCGACGCCCTGCAGCGCAAACAGCCCGGTGCCCGCGCCGGCGGCGCCGATGATGTCGTAGTCGGTGAGCGGCGCGCCGTCATCCCCATCGGGATTGGAGAGGGTGTAGCCGACCGCCACGCCACCGGGTCCGCCGGCGGAGCGATCCGGGCGCTGCGCCGCAACCGCACCCGCCACGCGCACCAGGCGCGATCCGAGCAGCACGTCGGAGACGAAGCGGCCCGAAGCGGGCACCACCGACACGCGCCGGTAGATCTCCTGGTCTTCCACCAGTTCCGAGCCGGCGGTGCGCACGCGCTGTACCACCAGATTGAAGCGGTCGCGCTCGAGGCTGTTCAGGCCGTCATAGTCCACCGAGGCGCGCAGGTACTCGCGCGAGCCGGCATTCACGGCCACGAGCTTGAGCTCGCTCCCGCCCGCCGGCAGGGAGATGGTCGGGGGGCGCGCGCCGTTGGCGACGCGCACGATCAGTGCCTCGCGACCACCGTTCTCGAAGAACTGCTCCACCGCGTACGAGAGGGTCGCGGGTTGCCACAGGCCCCCGAAGTGCTGTTGGAACTCGCTGAAGCTCGTGGTGCGCAGCGCCTGGTTGACCGGGCCCTTGAGGGTGCGGCCGACGAAAGCGGCGATTCCGGTCGGCACGCGCTCAATCGCGTGTTCCGTGCGGCTTTGTTGTGCGAGTTCTACGCCGGACGCGGGGCTGTCGGCCACTCAAGCGCCTCTTGGGATCTGCCCGCGCGACTCTAACACAGCGTGTCAGCGAGCATTCGGATTCTGCGCCGCTCCCTGCTCGGTGCGCGGCTGCGCGCCTTCACGCTCCCTGAGGCGCTGCGCCTCTTCGGCGCGCGCGCGCTCCAGGTCCTCGCGCTTGCGCGCGATCTCCGCGAGCATCAGCTGCAGCCACTCGGACAGCGCCGTCACGGCGCACACTCCTCACCCGCCATTCTTGGGGCGAGCCCGTGGCGCCTTGGCGGCGTCGGCCGGGGCCGGGGCATCGGCGGTCTGCTCGGGAGCATCCCCGGCCGGCGCGCCCGGCTCGATCTCGGAGAGCATCTGCTTGAAGGAGGCTTCATCCATCGGCAGGTCCGACTTGCCATCCCAGCTGGAGCCTTCCGGCAGCACGTTCTGCACGCGCGGCGCCCCGGCCAGGATCTGTTCGACCGTAGCGTCCGGGTCGGTGATCGGGACAGGCACGCCGCGCGGAGCGCGCGCGAGCGCCGACACCAGTGTCCAGTCGACTTGGGTCCCGTGCGCCTGCAACTGCTGTTGCAGCGTCGCGGCCAGGGACTTGCTGAGGAGCCGGCGCGACGCCTTCGCCCAGTCGCGCGTGTCGTCCTCCAGGACGTCAAAGGGTTGCATGTACAGCTGCCCGTCACGCCAGCCGAACACGAACGGCTGATTGACCACCCGCACCTGGGTGCCGACGGGCACGACGGCGAAGAACTCCTCGATGTCCTCCGGGTACAGGCGGATGCAGCCGTGGCTCGAACGCAGCCCGACGCCGGCCGGCTTATTGGTGCCATGAATCAGGTAGCTCGGCCACTGCAGGTAGAACGCGTACTTGCCCAGCGGGTTGTCCGGTCCGGGCCCGATCACCGGATCGAGATCCTCGCCGTTCTCGTGGTGCTCCTTGCGCACCGAGACCGGCACGCGCCAGGTGGGATCCTGCTGACGGCGCACGATCTTCGTGACGCCCTCCGGAGTACGCCAGCCCACCTTACCTATGCCGATGGGGTGAGTGAGCACGAGCGGGCGCTCGCCGCGCCTGACCGGGGGATAGTAGAAAATCCGCATGGCCGCGATGTTGATCACGAGCCCGGTGCGCGGCGCGTCCGGCAGGATGAACTGCGACGGAATCACGATCTCCCGGCCCTCCCCCGGGAGCCACGGGTCGACCTTGGGATTGGCGCGCACGATCTCCTCGTAACCGACGTTGAAGCGACGAGCGATGTCGGTGAGCGTGTCGTCCCTGCCGGCCGTCACCACCTGCACGACGCCCACGACGTCCTGACCGGGGTCGAACTCGAAGCGCTCATTGGCCACGGGCGGAGGCAGTGCCGGCGCCACCGGCGGGGCGGGCGGTGCCGGAGGTGCCGGGTGCCGCAGCTGGCCCAGGAGCGAGCACCCCGCGATCAGCAGGCACGTCAGCGTGGCAGTGACGCGGACCGGGGAAGCAGCCTTCATGGCGGAATTATGACCGATGTCGCCAGGACGCGAATGGCGTCGGCAATGCGCTACAGCAGCACCGGCTGGTTCGGCAGCTCGTGGTCGCTGTGGTTCCGTCCCGGGAAATGCCGTCCCAGCAATGCCCCGACGCCCTCGATACCCGCGATCGAGCCCTCGCGAAAACGCCCGGCGCGGTAATGCAGCTCCATCTGCCGGCACACCGCCTGCCACTCGGGCGGCGCGATGCGCTCGGCGATACCGCGGTCGGCGATGATCTCGACCACCCGGTCCGCCATGAGCACGTAGATGAGGACACCGTTGTTGTGTGCGGTGTCCCATACGCCGAGGTGTCCGAACAGCTGCAGCGCGCGCTGCCGCGGCGGCAGATCGCCCCACAGCTCCGGCAGATCGAAGGCGGTTTCGACGACGAAGCGGATCTCCCCGGCATGCTGCGCCTCGCAGCGGCCGATGGCCTGTTCGATGGCGTCGCGAACCTGCGGCGTGAAGCGCCGCCGCGTGCTCCAGCGCGTGGTGGCGAGGTGGCGAATGAGGCGCAGGAATTTCATGGCCACGTCCCTCCTACCAGCTTCCGGAAGCACCGCCGCCCCCGAACCCTCCGCCACCGCCGCTGAATCCACCGCCGCCGAATCCACCGCCGCCGAGGCCGCCGCCGAACCCGCCGAAGCCCCCGGCACGCGGGACGCTCGACCAGCCGCTGCCACGCGCCAGTCCGCCGAGCAGAGTGAACAGGAACGCGCCTGCCGCGGCGAGCAGAGCCAGCAGCAGCGCGTAGCCGGCGATCCACACCAGCAGACCCGCGCCGACCGCGGTGAAGGCGGAACCCAGCGTGCGTCCGAAAATCCCGCGCAGCACCACCGAACCGACGAACACGGCGAACAGCATCAGCGGCAAGGGGTTCGAGCCGTGCGCGCGCCGCCCGGACTGCCACTCGTGCTCGGGGGGCGGCAGCGGCTCGCCTTGGACGAGCTTCATCATCTGCTCGAGGCCGGCGTCGATGCCGCCGTAGTAGTTGCCCTGCCGGAACGCCGGCCGGATGGTCTCGGCGATGATGCGGTTACACAGCGCATCGGTCAGGACGCCCTCGAGTCCATAGCCGACCTCGATGCGCACGCGGTGATCGTTCTTCGCAATGATCAGCAGCGCGCCGTCATCCACCTTTTGCCGGCCGAGCTTCCACTGCTCGACCACCCGGATCGAGTACTGCTCGATCTGCTCGGGTTCGGTCGTCGGCACGATGAGCACCGCGAGCTGCGAGCCCTTGGCGGACTGGAACGCCGCGAGCTTCTGCTCGAGCGCGGTCTGCTGCTCCGCGGTCAGCGTGCCGGTGAGATCAGTGACGCGCGCCGTCAGCTTCGGGACGGGCTGCAGGCCCTGCGCGTCCGAGGCCGGCGACTGCGCCGGCGAGGAGGGCGGCGCGATCACGCCGAGGCCCAGCAGCAGCGCCAGTCCCGCCCACGGGCGGGGGCGGCTCGAGCCTGCGGTCATTTCGTCGCGGGTTGTCCCGCGGGCGCCGCGGCAGCGGCCGGCGTCGCCGCTGCCCCGGGGGCTGAAGTGTCGAAACTGACCGTCGGGGCGGTCGCGATCTGCTGCTCGTTGGCGACCGTGAAGTTCGGCTTCACCTGGAAACCGAACATCTTCGCCGTGAGATTGACCGGGAAGGAGCGCACCGTCACGTTATAGGACCGCACCGCCTGGATGTAACGATTGCGCGCCACGGTGATGCGGTTCTCGGTGCCCTCGAGCTGCGATTGCAGATCGCGGAAGTTCTGGTCCGACTTCAGCTCCGGGTATCTCTCGACGACCACCATCAGGCTCTTCAGGGCCTGGGTGAGATCGCCCTGCGCGGCCTGGTACTTCTGGAACAGCTGCGGGTTATTCAGCACCTCGGGTGTCACCTGGATCGAGCTCGCCCTGGCGCGCGCCTCGGTCACCCCGATAAGCACCTTCTGCTCCTGGGCGGCGTAGCCCTTCACGGTGTTGACGAGATTCGGGATGAGATCCGCCCGGCGCTGATACTGATTCACGACCTCGGACCAGGCCGCCTTGACGCTCTCGTCCTGTTGCTGCAGGGAGTTGTAACCGCAGCCCGACAGGCCCAGGACCGCGGTACCCACAAGGGCGAAAAACCACGCGCGCATTGAATTCTCCTTGGCAGCGTCTAAGTCCCCTTGGCCGGGGGGCGTGGATTGTCACATGGGGGGCAAGGCGCGTCGATTGTTCGCGCCCGCGGCGCGGCTGCGGGCGGCGCCTGGGCGCCGGCGCCAAAAAAAACCCCAGGTTCTGAGGCCTGGGGTTTATAAGGGCGGACCTTCGATGAAGGGAAGGAAGTCCGCCAGGGGATCTCCTCAGTGCAATCGTGCCCAGTGCAGGATCCGGATGTCCTCCGAATCCAGGTCGAAGCTCTGTGCCAGCAGCGCGCGCAGCTCACGGCTGGCGCGCGTGTTGCTGAGCGGCTCGCGCAGCTCGACTACCCCGCTCCATTCGCTGCCGCAGGGAGGGTTCTGCGCCTTGCCCCCGGCGGTGACGAAGTGGGTGTAGTACTTGGTGGCCACGATTCACAGGTTAGTAGCGCGGCGCGGCGTTCGTCCGTGAGATGTTCCACAGAACCCCCGATTTCTGTAAAAGTGACTGCGACATAATTCACAGGATTTCGAGGCCGTGAGTCGCTTAGCGCCCGCCGCGCCGGCGGGCTCGAAGTACATCACTCCGGAGGGCGCGCGCCACCTGCGCCTGGAGCTCGAGCGTCTGTGGCGGGACGAGCGCCCCAGGGTCTGCCAGGCCGTGGCGGCCGCCGCCGCCCAGGGGGATCGCTCCGAGAACGCCGAGTACACCTACGGCAAGCGCCGCCTGCGGGAAATCGACCGCCGGGTACGCTTCCTGCGCCGGCGGCTCGAGGGCATGGTGGTGGTCGATCAGCCCCCCGCCGACCCGGCGCGCGTGTTCTTCGGGGCGTGGGTACTGCTCGAGTCGCAGGACGGCGCGCAGTCGCGCTACCGCATCGTCGGTCCCGACGAGTTCGACCGCGCCCCCGGCTACATCAGCATGGACTCGCCCCTCGGGCGCGCGTTGCTGCGCAAGACCCGCGACGACGAAGTGATCGTGGAGGCTCCCGGCGGCAGCCGCGTGTATGTGATCGTGTCGATCGAGTACCAGCGCGACTCACCGTGAGCTAAGCGCGCCTGAGGGCGCGCCGCTGCGCGGATCGGCGCCTTACCAGAGCACCCGCACGTTCTTGAACTGCCAGGGATCGTTCCTGTCGAGGTCCTCGGGGAACAGTCGGTCGCGCTCGTGGAGCGGTGTCCAGTCCGTGTATTCCCCGGCCACCGGACCGAGATACGGCATGCAGATCTCGAGACAGCGGCGGAAATCCATCTCATCCGGCTCGACCACACCGAGATTGGAGTTCTCCATCGCCCACACCGCCCCGGACAGCACCGATGCACACACCTGCAGGCTCGTGGCATTGTTGTAAGGGGCGAGCTTGCGTGCCTCCCCGATCGACAGCTGCGAGCCGTACCAGTAGGCGTTGCGGCGGTGACCGGCGAGCAGCACGCCCAGCTCGTCGATACCGCTCACGATGTCCTCCATGAGGATGCGCTGGCGCTCCTGCTGTACGTAGTTGCGCCCGGCGAGCTCGTGCACCGACATCACGGCGGAGTCGCACGGGTGGTAGGCATAGTGCACCGTGGGCCGGTACGCCACCTGCATGCCCTCACGCACCGTGAAGTAGTCCGCCATCGAGATGGACTCCCCGTGCGTGATGCAGAAGCCATGGAAATGGCCGGCGCGCGGTGTCCAGGTGCGCACGCGGGTGCCGGCGCCGGGCTGCGTCAGGTAGATCGCCGCCAGGCAGCCGAAGTCATGGCGCTTGCCGTCGCGCGGAAAGTTGCGCTCGTGCGTGCCCCAGCCCATCTCACACGGCTGCGAGCCCTCGCCGACGAAGCCGTCGATCGACCAGGTGTTGACGAATTCGCCCGGTTGCTTCGGCTTGGCCGACATCTGCGTGTCGCGCTCGGCGATGTGGATGACCTTCACGCTGAGGCGGCGGGCCAGCTCGCCCCATTCGGCGCGCGAGCCGGGCTTGCCGGCCTCGACCTTGGTGTCGGCAGCGATGTTCAGCAGCGCCTGCTTCACCAAGTGCGACACCAGCCCCGGGTTGGCGCCGTGCGTGAGCACCGCGGTGGGAGCGCGCGCATTGCCGGCCCGCAACGCCAGCGCCTCCTCGCGCAGCGCGTAATTGGTGCGGCGGGCGGCGGGGACGGTCGGGTCGATGTAGCCGCCCGGCCAGGGCTCGAGGCAGGTGTCCAGGTACATCGCGCCCTTTTCCCAGCACAGCTTGATGAGCGCGAGGCTCGACACCTCGACCGAGACGTTGATCAGGAAATCCCCGCGTCCCAGCAGCGGATTGAGCACACGGCGGAAGTTCTCGCGCGTGAGCCGCTCCTTGACGAACTTGATGCCGTACTTGGCGGCCTCCTCGTTTCCCCTGTCCTCCGCGGTCACGATGGTGAGGCGCTCGGGCGCAATGCCGATGTGCCGCAGGATCAGCGGCAGCACACCCTGGCCGATGCTGCCAAAACCCACCAACAGGATCCGTCCTGGAAACTCGAGATGAATCTTGTCATTGCTGCTCATGATGCGGCTTCAGATCTCCCTGCGCGGCACGGGGCGCGCGGCTGTGAAGGGTATCATTTCGCGCGGCGCAATTTCCGCGCTCGCCCTCTTGAGCGGTCGTTCAGCGCCAGTGAGGGGGATAGGTGCGCTCGTAACCGGGCAGTGCCGCGACGCGCGCGAGCCAGCGGGCAAGTGATGGATAGTTCACCTCCACCGGCATGAAGCGCGAGGACAGCTCGCGCGCCTGCGGCCGCTCGAGCGCACGCTTCAGCAGCTGGATGCCGGGGAAGATGACCATGTCGACCGCCGAGCAGGCATCCCCGACGATCCAGTCGGACTTCGACAGCCGTCCCTCGATGGTGCGCGCCTCGTTGGCGACCGCGTGCATCGCGTCGGTGATCTCATCACCGGACAGATCCGCGTTGCCCTGAAATACCCCGGAGGCGATGGTGGTGAGCCGCGGCTCGATATACGCCTGGTATTCGCAGATGACGCGCATGATGGTGCCGGCTTCCTCGGGCGTGCGGCCGAAGATCGGCGGCTGCGGGTACTTCAGGTCCAGGTAGTACAGGATCGCGAGCGACTCGAAGCACACGTAGTCGCCGTCCTTGAGCACCGGCACGCGGCCGCGCGGATTGAGCGCCAGCATCTGCGGGGACTTGTGCTCCTGTTTGGAGAACTGCAGCAGGTGGCTCACGTAAGGCAGACGCTTGTACTCGAGCGCCAGCAGCACGCGCCAGGCGAAGGGACTGCCACTGCCCCAGAAAAGCTCGATTGCCATCGTGCCCCCGCGCCGAGGTGGTAGCTTCGATTGTAACGACAACCGCATAGCGCCGAAAATGCATCCCGAGGACCAAGCGAGGACCGTCCCGCCATGCCGACGACGCTGATCGAGCCGGCCGCAGTGGCCGCGCATCTCGCCGACCCCGACTGGGCCATCGTCGACTGCCGTTTCGAGCTCGCCCGCCCCGAGTGGGGCGCGCTCGCCTGGGCCGCCGGACACATTCCAAACGCGCTGTACGCCCATCTGGATCGCGATCTGTCGGGACCGCGCACCGCTCTCACGGGCCGCCATCCGTTGCCGGCGATCCCGGCGCTCAGCGCCACCTTCGGGCGCTGGGGGATAGATAAGGAGGTGCAGGTCGTGGCCTACGACCAGGGCGTGGGCGCCTATGCCGCACGGCTATGGTGGCTGCTGCGCTGGCTGGGACACCCGCAGGTGGCGGTGCTCGACGGCGGTATCGGCTCCTGGGAGCGTGCCGGGTTGCCGCTCGACACGGCCGCCAGGGTGCGCGCGCCGCGGCACTTCACGGCCGCCCCGGCCGAGGATCTGGTGGTGACGACGCCGGCGCTCGCGCGCATCGTCGCCGCCGGCGCCCTGAACCGCGGGGAGCTCATCCTCGTGGACGCGCGCAGCGCGGATCGCTTCGCCGGTGAGAACGAAACGCTCGACCCGGTCGCGGGCCACATCCCCGGCGCGCGCAACCATCCGTTCTCGGGCAATCTCGATGCGGACGGGCGCTTCCTCACCGCGCCCGAGCTGCGCAGGCGCTGGGCCGATACGCTGCGCGAGCGCCCGGCGCCGACGCTGATCGCGATGTGCGGCTCCGGCGTCACGGCCTGCCACAACCTGCTCGCGCTCGAGGCCGCGGGGCTCCCCGGCGCGCGGCTCTACGCGGGGTCGTGGAGCGAGTGGATCCGCGATCCGGCGCGCCCGGTGGCGCGGGGTGCAGAAACTTAACGACCGGACACTCTTCCTGGTCGCACAATTTTGATATAACGCGCCCCGTGGCTGCAGATCCCAAGAGTGCCCTCAACGGGCAGCGCAAATTCAATCCCGCTCAGCCCTGGCGGGTCGAGGACTCCCTCGAGCTCTACCACGTCGAGGCGTGGGGCAAGGGCTACTTCGGCATCAACGACAGCGGCCACGTGGTGGTGCGGCCGGACACGACCGAGCGGCACGAGATCGATCTGTACGAGGTGGTCGAGGGCCTGCAGGCCCGCGATCTGACCACGCCGGTGGTGGTGCGCTTCTCGGACATCCTGGCGCACCGCCTGCGGCGCCTGCACGATGCGTTCGCCCAGGCGATCACCGAGAACGACTACAAGAACCGCTATGCGGCCGTTTTCCCGATCAAGGTGAACCAGCAGCGCCTCGTCGTCGAGGAGGTCTATCGCTACGGGCAGGAGTTCGGTTTCGGACTCGAAGTGGGCTCCAAGCCGGAGCTGCTCGCGGTGATGGCGATGACCGAGAACGCCCCGGATCGGCTCATCATCTGCAACGGCTTCAAGGACGACAGCTACATCGAGGCGGTGACGCTCGCCACCAAGCTCGGCCGCACCATCATCCCGGTGGTGGAGAATTTCGAGGAGCTCGGGCTCATCCTCAAGCACGCGCAGACCTATCAGGTGCGCCCGCGCATCGGCGTGCGTGTGAAGCTCATCAGCGAGGGCTCCGGGCGCTGGAGCGCCTCAGCCGGGGAGCGCTCGAAGTTCGGCTTATTCATCACCGAGATCCTGGAGCTGTTCAACGTGCTCAAGCAGCACGACATGCTCGACTGCCTGCAGCTGGTGCACTGCCACCCGGGCAGCCAGCTGCAGGACATCCGCCGCGTCAAGGAAGCGATCAACGAGCTGGCGCATGTCTACGCGGAGCTCAAGCTCATGGGCGCGGGACTGCAGTACATCGACGTGGGCGGGGGCCTGGGGGTGGACTACGACGGCAGCGGCACGAACTTCTCCTCGTCGATGAATTACACGCTCAATGAATACGCCAGCGACGTCGTGTACCGGATCGCGAGCGTGTGCAACCTGCGCGACATCCCGCACCCCATGATCGTGAGCGAGTCCGGACGCGCGGTGGCCGCCTACCACAGCGTGCTGATATTCGATGCGCTCGGCTCCTCGGCGCTCGATAAGTTCAGGGTCACCGGGGACCGGGCCGAGGATTACGGCGGTGATGAGGAACTGCCGCAGCCGGTGCAGGATCTGTTCGAGGCCTACCGCGCGGTGAGCGAGCGGCGGCTGGTCGAGTGCTATCACGACGCCCTCACCGCCCGCGAGCAGGTGCTGCAGATGTTCAATCTCGGCCTGCTGTCGCTCGAGTTCCGGGCACTCGCCGAGCGGCTGTACTGGGCGACCTGCGCGAAGATCCGCGACTCCTGCCGCAAGCTCGAGAGTCTGCCGGAGGAGCTCGAGGACCTGGAGTCGATTCTCTCCGATACCTATTTCTGCAACTTCTCGGTGTTCCAGTCGCTCCCGGACAGCTGGGCCATCGACCAGCTGTTCCCGATCCTGCCCATCCACCGCCTGCATGAGCGCCCCACCCGCACCGCCGTGCTCGCCGACGCTCGGCGACCTGCACAATCTCTTTGGCGACACCCACGTGGTGCACGTGCGCCTGCACGATGAAGGCGGCTGGTGGATTGAGGAAATCGTCAAGGGCGACACCGCCAACAAGGTGCTCGAATACATGGAGTACGACGTCGCGGAGCTGTATCCGGCGCTGGCGCGCGACTGCGAGCGCGCCATCCGCGACGGGCGCATGACGCTCGCGCAGAGCCAGGCTCTCAAGCGCTTCTACGAGAGCGAGCTCGACGGCTACGCGTATCTGGAGCCCGCCGGGACCTGAGACGTCCTCGGCGCGGCGCGCTCGGCACGCCGGCGATCACTACACCAGTTCGCACCCCGGCTCTACGAGCGCACGCCGAACAGCGCCAACAGGGCGAGCACGATGAACGCACCGGCGGCGACGCGGTGCACCCACTTGAGCGGCAGCCGCTTCGCCGCCGCCTCCCCCAACAGCACCACCGGCACATCCGCGACCATCATGCCGAGGGTGGTGCCGGCAACGACCGCGATGAGCACGTGGTATCTGGCGGCCAGCGCCACGGTGGCGATCTGCGTCTTGTCGCCGATCTCCACCAGGAAGAACGAGATCAGGGATGTGCCATAGGCGCCGAAGCGCGCCGGCCGCGCGCCCGCGGCCAGCGGCCTGTCGGGGATCAGCATCCACGCCGCCGTGGCGAGGAAGGACGCTGCCAACAGGTAGCGCATCAGCGCCGGATTGATGCTTGCTGCGAGCAGTGTGCCGACCGCGCCGGCGGCGAAGTGGTTGACGAGAGTGGCGCTGAGGATCCCGCCGAGGACCGGCACCGGCGCGCGGAAGCGCGCCGCCAGCAGCAGGGCGAGAAACTGTGTTTTGTCGCCGATCTCGGCGAGCGCGATGACGCCCGCCGAGACGAGAAATGCCTCCATAACACCCTTGGTTTGCGTCCCGCAAAGGCCGGGAGTAGCATGCCACGTGCGTTCGTATCCGTCGTGGATGAGTGCGCTTTGTCGAATGTGTTGACTTCATATCCCGCCCCGCGCTTCTCATCCGTGCGCGAACGCAGGTGCAGGCCGCTGGCCCAAGCGCTGCGCATTGATTGACCGCCGATCGTGTGCCTTGAAGCCTTGACCTGTTTGACTGTTCACGCGGTACATGCGACCGACCCGTGCGGCTCGCCGCTGTCCGCATTTGCAAGAGAGACTTCCTGATGACGACGATTTATGTGGGCAATCTGCCCTTCAACGCCACCGAGCAGGACGTGAAGGCCCTGTTTGAACGTCACGGCAAAGTGGAATCGGTGAAGCTCATCAACGACCGGGAAACCGGCAAACCGCGTGGTTTCGGATTCGTCGACATGCCCCAGGCCGAGGCGCAGAGCGCGATCCAGGCCCTGAACGGCTTTCAGATGAACGGCCGGCCGCTGCGCGTCAACGAAGCACAGGAGCGCCCACAACGCCCCCGCCAGGGTGGCGGTCCGTTCCGCCGCTGACCATTTGCGCAACTTTGCGGGACAGAAAACCCCGCCTCGTGCGGGGTTTTCTTTGGCGCACATCAGCTACTGTGCGCTTCGGCGTGCTCACATGAAGCGAGGATAACCGACGATGTTCGCGAACCCGAGACTGGCCGCCGCCGCGATCGCCAGTGCGGTGCTGCTGGCCGCGTGCGCGGCCAACAACTCGCGACAGACCACCGCCGCGGCGCTCACCGCCATCCTGGCGGCCGACTACCGCTCGGAGGAGAGCCGCGCGCGCGACCGTTACCGCCATCCGAAGGAAACGCTGCTGTTCTTCGGCCTGCGTCCCGAGATGAGTGTGCTGGAAGTGTGGCCGGAACCGGGCTGGTATACCGAGGTGATCGCGCCGCTGGTGCGCGACAAGGGCAAGTACGACGCCGCGGTCATTGCGGCAGACCCCGAGAGCAAGTACCTCACCCGGCGCCTGGAGCAGTACCGCCAGAAGCTCGCCGAGCGCCCGGATCTGTACGATCGCGTCGCGGTGGTCAGCTTCCCGACGGACGGCGGCGATGCCGTGCCGCCGGCATCGGTCGACATGGTCGTGACCTTCCGCAACATCCACAACTGGATGGGGCGTGACACGGCTGCGCAGGCATTCGCCACCATGTACCGCGCCCTGAAGCCCGGGGGCGTGCTGGGCGTGGTCGAGCACCGCGGCAATCCCGCCGTGGCGCAGGACCCGAAGGCGAAGAGCGGGTACGTCAACGAGGACTATGCGATCAAGCTGATCGAAGCGCAGGGCTTCAGGCTGATCGCCAAGTCCCAGGTGAACGCCAACCCCAAGGACACCAAGGACTACGAGCAGGGAGTGTGGACCCTGCCGCCCACCTACCGCCTGGGCGACAAGGACCGCGACAAGTACGCCGCCATCGGCGAGAGCGACCGCTTCACGCTGCGGTTCGTGAAGCCCCTGAAGTAGTCCTCACCACATGTCGCGCAGCCGCGCAGCCACGTCCACGGTGAGCGCGGCGCTGCCCTCGCGCAGAGCATCCCCGCCGGGGAGCGGCGCCCCGTGGAAGGCGACCGCTTCGAGCGTCTTGTGAACCTTCTCCGTCATGAAGCGGCTGCGTCCGCCGTACACGTGCGCATCCGCCTGCCGCGGCTGGTGCGTGAGATGAAACCTCAGCGGCACGATCAGCAGCAGATCGTTCTGTGCGCGGGTGAGCGCCACGTACAACAGCCGCCGCTCCTCCTCGATGAGCTCAGGTCTGCCGGTGGAGAACTCGGAAGGAAAGCTGCCATCCACGACGTTCAGCACGTAGACCGTGTCCCACTCCATGCCCTTCGCCGAATGGATCGTCGACAGCACCAGATAGTCCTCGTCGAGCGCCGGGCGGCCGGCGAGGTCACTGGTGGCGTGCGGCGGATCGAGGGTGAGCTCGGTGAGGAAGCGTTCGCGCGACGGATACTGCCCCGATAGCGCCTCCAGCTGCTCCAGGTCCCCGAGCCGGGTGTGGAACTGCTCGTACAGCCGCTCGAAGTGCGGCCGGTACCATTCCCGCGCCAGCTGCAGCTGCCCGGGCCAGGGCCGCTGCGGATCCCCGAGCGACTGCATGAGCTCGGTCAGCCGCCGCCAGTCGAGCTCCGGAGTCTGCGGCGGGCTGAAGGCCTTGAGCGCCTCGAAGGCGTGTCCTGCCGCCTCCAGCTGCTCGATCGCGGCGCGTGCATTGACCGGTCCCATCCCCGGCAGCAGCTGCAGGGTGCGAAACGCTGCCAGGGTGTTGCGCGGGTTGTCCGCCCAGCGCAGCACCGCCAGCAGGTCCTTGATGTGCGCCGCCTCGAGAAACTTCAGGCCGCCGTACTTCACGAACGGCACCTTGCGCTTCGCCAGCTCCACTTCCAGCAGATCGCTGTGGCTCGCGCTTCTGAACAGCACCGCCTGGCGCTTGAGCGGCACGTTCGCCTCGCGGCGCCTGAGCACCTCGGTGCACACGTATTCCGCCTGCGACTGCAGCTCGTCCACCGTGACGATACGCGCCCGCGCGCCCTCACCGCGGATCGACAGCAGGTACTTGCGATGCTGCCGCGGCGCCTCGGCCATGACCGCGTTGGCGACATCGAGCACCTGCTGGGTCGAGCGGTAGTTCTGCGCCAGCGTGACCACTTCGGCGGGGGGTTGGAAGCGCTCCGCAAAGCCGAGAATGTTTTCCACGGCGGCGGCGCGGAAGGAGTAGATCGCCTGGGCATCGTCACCGACCGCCGCCAGTCCCGTACCGTCGGGCTTCAGCGCGTGCAGGATGTCGGCCTGCAGCCGGTTGGTGTCCTGGTACTCGTCGACCAGGACGTGATCGAAGTGCGCGCCGATGTGCTGCGCCAGGCGTGGCTCGGACATCATTGCGTGCCAGTACAGCAGCAGGTCGTCGTAATCGAGGAGGCTGGCGTGCTGCTTCTGCTCCACGTAGGCGCGGTACAGCCGCGTGAGCTCCTGCTCCCACTGCGCGCACCACGGGTAGTGCCCCTGCAGCGTCTGCTGCAGCGCCGTGTTGGTGTTGACGCGGTTGGAGTAGATCTGCAGGCAGGTCTCCTTGCGTGGGAAGCGCTGCTCCTTGCCTGCGAGCCCCAGCTCCTGGCGCAGACTGTCCAGGAGGTCCGCGGCATCGGCGCGATCGATGACGCTGAAGTGCGGGTCGAGCTGCAGGTGCGGCGCGTAGTGCCGCAGCAGACGGTTGCCGATGGAATGAAAGGTACCCGTCCAGCTCAGGCGCTGGGCGATGCTGTGGCTGATGCCGCCCAGGGGCTCGTTGAGCGCCTGACGCGTGATTTCCTGCGCACGGCGACGCATCTCGGTGGCCGCGCGGCGCGTGAAAGTCAACATCATGATACGGGCCGGATCCACGCCGTGTATCACCAGATGCGCCACGCGATGCGCGAGTGTGTCGGTCTTGCCGGTGCCCGCGCCGGCGACGATCAGCAGCGGTCCCGCGCGGTAACCCTTCTCGGGCAGTACCTCCCCGTGAGTCACCGCCTTGCGCTGTGCGGGGTTGAGTCTTTCCAGGTGTGCGGCGGTGGCCATGGCTGCGCAGCGGACTATACGCGCGGCCCCGGTGCGGCGCCCGGCTGGCTGCGGTTAGGATGGTGGCATGAAACCCGACAGGCAGACCCTGCAGTTCGCGGGACGCGTCATCTCAGTCACCACCGATGAAGTGGTGCTCCCCAACGGTCACCGGGCGGTGCTGGAAATCGTGCATCATCCCGGGGGCGCAGCGGCGGTCGCGCTGGATGAGAACGGCCGCGTGTGTCTGCTGCGCCAGTACCGTTACGTCGCCGACGGCTGGCTGTGGGAGTTGCCGGCGGGCAAGCTGGAGCCGAACGAGCCGGCGCTCCTCACTGCGCAGCGCGAGCTGATCGAGGAAGCCGGGGTGAGCGCGCGGGAGTGGCTCAGCCTCGGCACCTGCCTGAGCTCACCGGGCGTATTCACCGAGACGCTGCACCTGTTCCTCGCCACCGGGATCGAGCCCGCCAGCGCCGCGCACGAGAGTGCCGAGGTGATCGAGGTGCACTGGGTGCCGATCGAGGCGGCTTGCGCCTGGGCGCTCGATGGCACGATCACCGACGGCAAGACCGCCCTGGGCCTGCTGCGCGCACGACATATCACGGCGCGAGCGCCCGCTGGGGTGCCGGCCGGGGGCTAGGGATCCGGCGGCGAAAATTCCGTGACGGGCCTCGCGGAAGCCCCTCACCGCCCGCGGTTACTCTGCATCTCGGGGAATCACTGCAGCCGCCAGTAGCGCCAGTAACACAATCCGTGAACCAAACGAATAAGACAGAACCCGTCCCGCCCGAGCCGCCCGATTCCGAGCGCCGCCGGATCGGGAAAGTGGTGCACGATGATCGCGGCAACGCCTCGGTCAAATGGTCGGATGCGCCCGCCGATTACCAGCGCCCGGTGCTCGAGCTGGTGGAGGATGCCGCGGGCGAGCCCGAGAAAACCTTCAACCCCTACGGGCTCGGGTCCACGGGCAGCGCCACCGGTCCGCACCGCACGCCCGCCAGCAACCGCAGCACCGGCAACACCACGCGTACCGACCTGCGCAAGCTCTCGGACTGGATCAAGATGATGCGCGACATCGAGGAGATCAAGCGCAACGGGGGCGAGCAGGACTGAAGGCGGCGGACGAGCGGCGCGCAGCGGCCGCGCGCAGCAGCATCCCTCACTCGCATTGCTCGATGTGCGCGCGCTTGCGCGCGTTGCTCAGGCGATAGAACCTGCGCAATTCGGCCAGCACTTCACTCTCCCCCGCACCGTACGCCCGGCGACCCTGTGCGCGCGACAGTGTCTGCTCGAGACGCCGGCAGAACTTCTCCGCATAGCGGCTCGCCTCGCGATACAGCGCGGCGCGCGCACTCGTCAGGCTCGGATCGACCCGGGTGCGCTCGAACAGCAGGCGGCGCAATTCCGCCGGGAAGCGTCCGGGAAACTGCCGGCGCAGCAGCCAGTAGCTCGCCACGTACTTGTCCACTTCCGCCTGCATCTCCAGCTCGAGCAGCGACACCGGCCGGTCGTGGCCGGCATTCCAGGCGAGATACAGGAAGTGGCTCACGCCCTCGAGTGCGGTCCAGTAATCGGCGACATTGCCCGCGTGCAGGCGAGTGAGCGGATCCTCGCGCGCCAGGCGCTCCAGCAGCGCCGGGTCCAGATACAGCGACATCACGAGCTCATCGCTCCCCTCGAGGGGCTGGGCGACGAGCAGCTCCTCGTCCGCCGTACCGCTGCGCGCGGCGTGCGGCAGGTGCCCGCGGTCGGTGACCAGGAAGTCGTATACGTCGTGAGCGATGCTGACGTCGTAGATGCCGCCGATGAGATCCTGCAACCGCGACAGCAGCATGCGTCAGTGCGTGAAGCCGGTTCCGCCGGCGCTGGTGGGGTCGACACCCAGGCGCTTCAGCAGCGCGTAGCAACGCCCGCTCCCGGTCTTGAGCCAGATCTCGTACAGCCGCAGGATATCCCGGTCGGAGTGCGTGTACGCGGTCTCGCTCACCTCGTTCAGGGCATCCACCATGGGCTGGAATTTCTCCGCCAGCTCGGCGAACACCGCCCCCAGTACTCTTCCCTTGCCGCGCGAGGTCGCGTGCGCGAGCGAGGCATAGGCGCGCCCGCCCATCGCCACGTGGTAATCGACGTCGATGAGCCGGGCGGCGAAGCTGTGCGCAAAGAATCCGGCGATGAACAGCGACACGTCGCCCAGGCGTTGCAGGGCGCGGTTGCGTTCGGCAACGCTGGGGGCCTCGAGCGCCTCGCACAGGATCGCGACCAGCGGCCTCAAGCGCATACCCTCGGGCGTGCGCTCGTACAGCGCCTCGGAGCGCGCGAACAGCGTGAGCAGATTCACCACGTAGTGCTCGGTCTGGTCTTCGACCGCGAGGTGCTGCTTGGCGAGCGCCCCCTGCAGCGAGTCCCGGAAGAACTCGCGTAGATTCGCGACCGGTAGCACGCGGCTGGCAGCCCCGCTCATCGATTCCGCCTCCTCTACGATATTGAACGCCTCGGCCACTGTAAGGTTCACTCAGGGAGTACTGATAATTCCGTGATCCGCCGCACTGATCGGGCTCAGAATCCGCCTACGGGTTGGCAGCGCGGTCGGCACAGTGCTAATAACTCATCAGGGGGGGCGTTGGATCCGCAGCCGCTGAGCGTCGCGCGTGACGGGTTTCTCGGTCTGACCGGCTATCACTGGCTGGTCATCGCGGCCGGCTGGGCGGGCTGGGGCTTCGATGTCTTCGACGCGGTGTTGTTCAACTTCGTCGCCCCGGACTGCATCCCGGTGCTTCTGCACCTGCCGCGGGGCTCACAGGCCGCCCACCAGGCGGCGGTCTTCTGGACCGGTGCCATCACCTCGATGCTGCTGGTGACCTGGGCGCTGGGCGGAGTGCTGTTCGGCTGGGTCGCGGATCGGGTGGGACGCAAGCGGGCGCTGTTTGCGACCATCGTGCTGTATGCCGCCGGCACCGGCCTGTGCGCACTGGTGACCAACATCGGGCAGCTGATCGCGTGCCGCGTCATCGCGGGCCTCGGAATCGGCGGGGAATGGGGCATCGGGGCCGCCCTGGTCGCGGAGGCGGTACCGGAAGGCCGACGCGTGGAGGCCGGCGTCATCATGCAGACCGCCTCGCCGCTCGGCATCGTGCTGGCGAGCGCGCTCAACTATCAGATCGCCGGCGTGTGGTTCGCGTCCGACCCGCAGAGCTCCTGGCGCTACGTGTTCCTCGCGGGCCTGCTGCCGGTGCTGGTCGCTCTCGCCGTGCGCCTGTTCCTGCGCGAGAGTGCTCACTGGACGGCGAGCCACGCCGGCGCGCAGCGCTCCACGCCGCGCGAGCTGTTCGCCCCGGGCATGCGCGCCGCCACCATGAGCGGCGTTTTCGCGGCTGTCATCGCGGTGCTCACCTGGTGGGCCTGCAACGCGTTCATTCCGCTGCTCGGCCGCACGCTCGCCGCCGAGCACGCCGCCGGCACCGGCCTCGCGCCGGCCGCTGCCGCGCTGCTCGCCGCCACTTGGCAGGCGCGGGCTTCCAACGCCTTCAATCTCGGCGGGCTGCTGGGCGCATTCGCGGCGGTGCCGCTCGCCACAGGGCTCGGCCGCCGCCCGATGTTCATGGCCTACTTCCTGTTTTCGGCCCTCGCGCTGCTGCTCACCTTCGGCCTGCCGCTCGCGCCGCAAACACGCCTCGCCATGCTGTTCATGGTCGGCGCCGGGGTGTACGGCATCTTCGGCGCCTTCACCTTTTACCTGCCGGAACTGTTCCCCGTGCGCCTGCGCGCCACCGGCGCGGGCTTCTGCTACAACATCGGACGCATCCTCGCCGCGGCCGGCCCGTTCGTGGTCGGACTGGTCTCTGCGGCGGCGGGCGGCTCGAGCGCCGCGCTGATGCGCGTGCTGTTCTGGCTGGCGCTGGTGCCGCTCACCGCAGCGCTGGTGACGCGCCTCGCGATCGTGGAGACCCGCGGACGCGCACTGCCCACCTGACACGCAAGCGCTTCACACCCCGAGAAGTGCCGCGAGCTGCGTGCAGTCCGCCACCACGACCTCAGCCGTGCCAGAGTGTATTATCGAGGCCGAAAGCAATGGCGCGTACGTTGCTCAGCACTCCCTGAAGGTTACTATTCAATGGCGCAGCTCACGCTCGTCATCGGCAACAAGAACTATTCCTCGTGGTCGCTGCGGGCCTGGCTGCTGATGAAGCACGTGGGCATCGAATTCGAGGAAATCCTGATCGCGCTCGATACCGCCACCACCCACGAGCAGCTCGAGCACTACGGCCCGAGCGGCCGCGTGCCGGTGTTGATCCATGGACAGCTGCGTGTCTGGGACTCGCTCGCCATCTGCGAGTACGTCGCGGAGCTCAGCGGCAAGGGCTGGCCGCAGGCGCGCGAGGCGCGGGCGGTGGCGCGCTCGGTGTGCGCGGAGATGCACTCCGGCTTCGTCAATCTGCGCACCCTGTGGCCGATGAACGCGCGGGCGCGCAACCGGCACACTGCGATCATGCCGGCGCTGGAAGCGGATATCGAGCGCATCGACGAGATCTGGAACGACTGCCGGCGGCGCTTCGGAGGCGGCGGACCGTGGCTGTTCGGCGAATACACGGTGGCGGATGCCATGTACGCTCCGGTGGTGGTGCGCTTCAAGACCTACGGCGCCCGCATCTCCGAGAGCGCACGCTGGTACATGGCCAGCGTGCTGGAGGACGGTGCGCTGCAGGAATGGCTGCAGGCCGCCAAGCAGGAGCCGTGGACGATCGGGGCCGACGAAGTCGGCTGATGCCGCGGACAGGCCTCAGCATGCCCCGGAATAACTGCCTCGCGCCGTGGCTGCTCCTCTGCACGCTCATCGCGCTCGGCGCCGCCGCACGCGCGGCCGAGGGCGGCGACGCGCCCTTTACGGTGGAAGACCTGGTGCGTCTGAAGCGCATCTCCGATCCGCAGCTCTCCCCTGACGGCCGCCAGGTCGCCTTCGTGCAGCGCGAGACGGACCTGGATGCGAACAAGGGCCGCACCAGCCTGTGGCTGCTGGATCTCACGCCGGGCAGCGCGCAGGCGCGGCGCCTCACGGACGTCAAGGCAAACGACTCGAGCCCGCGCTGGTCGCCCGATGGCCGCACGCTCTACTTCCTGTCGACGCGCTCGGGGAGCTCGCAGGCGTGGCGCCTGACGCTCAGCGGGGGCGACGCGCAGCGCGTCAGCGACTATCCGCTCGAAGTGGGTGCGCTCAAGGTGTCTCCGCGCGGGGACCAGCTCGCCCTCTCGATGGATGTGTTCCCGGACTGCGCCACGCTCGAGTGCACCCGTGAGCGCCTGAGCGGGCGCGCGAACGATAAAGCGAGCGGGCGCACTTACGAGCGGCTGTTCATCCGGCACTGGGATGCCTGGAGCAACGGCACCCGCTCGCACCTGTTCACCGCGCAGCTCTCAGCCGGCGGCGCGGGCGCGGCGCCCATCGACGTGTCGCGGGGGTTCGATGCGGACATCCCCGGCAAGCCCTTCGGCGGTGATGAGGATTTCGCCTTCAGTCCCGACGGCAAGTCGCTGGTGTTCTCGGCGCGCATCGCCGGGCGTACCGAGCCCTGGTCGACCAACTTTGATCTGTTCCGGACGCCGGTGGACGGCAGCGCGGCGCCGGTGAATCTCACCGCCGGCAACCCCGCCTGGGATGCCCAGCCGGTGTTTCTCGCTAACGGGGACCTCGCCTGGCTCGCGCAGGAGCGCCCGGGGTTCGAGTCGGACCGCTTTCACATCATGCTGAAGGACGCACGCACCGGCGCAGTGCGCTCCCTCACCGGCGGCTGGGATCGGACCGTCCACCACCTCGGCGCAACCCCGGACGGCAAGGCCCTGCTGGCCAGCGTCGATGAGCTCGGCCAGACGCCCTTGTACCGGGTCGACCCGAAGAGCGGCACGCCGGTGAGGCTCGTTGCCGGCGGCGCGGTGGAGGCGTTCAGCGCGGGCCGCGAGCGCGTGGTGTTCGCGCGCGCGGACCTGGGTGGCCCTGCCGAGCTGTACTCGGTTGCGCTGCGAGGCGGACAGCCGGTGCGGCTGACGGATGCGAATCACGAGCCGCTCGCCAGCCGGCACATGGGCGAGTTCGAGCAGTTCAGCTTCAAGGGCTGGAACGATGAGACCGTGTACGGCTACGTGGTGAAGCCCTATGGGTTCGAGCCCGGCAGGCGATACCCGATCGCGTTCGTGGTGCACGGCGGTCCGCAGGTGAGCTTCGGAAGTCTGTGGACCTACCGCTGGAACGCGCAGACCTTCGCCGGCGGGGGCTATGCGGTGGTGATGATCGACTTCCACGGCTCGCCCGGTTACGGGCAGGCGTTCACCGACTCCATCAGCCGCGACTGGGGCGGCAAGCCCCTCATCGACCTGCAGAAGGGACTCGCGGCCGCCATCGGGAAGTACCCGTGGCTGGATGGGGAACGCGCCTGTGCGCTGGGGGCCTCCTACGGCGGCTTCATGATGAACTGGATCGAGGGGCATTGGCCAGATCGCTTCCGCTGCATCGTCAATCACGACGGCCTGTTCGACCAGCGCATGATGTATTACGCCACCGAGGAGCTGTGGTTTCCCGAGTGGGAGTTCGGCGGTCCGCAGTATGAGAACCCGCAGGCTTACGAGGCGGTCAACCCCGTCGACTTCGTCTCCAAATGGAAGACGCCGATGCTGGTGATCCACGGCGAGCAGGACTTCCGCATCCCCTACCCCGAAGGGATCGCCGCCTTTACGGCGCTGCAGAGGCGCGGGATCGAGAGCAAGCTGCTCGTGTTCCCGGATGAGAATCACTGGGTGCTCAAGCCGGCCAACAGCGTGCTGTGGTATCACACCGTACTGGAGTGGCTCGACACTCACCTGAAAGACTCACCTCACCAGCCGAGCACTCTGTAGACACGGGAGCGCAGGGGCTCGACACTCACCTGAAGAACTGAAGGCGCAACCCGCACTGCAGCATCCGGTTGCCGCATGGAAAAATCAACACACGGGTGTTAGCCTCTCAGGCCGCCAGGCCGTCCTACAAATCGACCGTGGTCGCACAGCCGACAACGGGACGCTGAAACCAAGGGGACAAACCATGAAACCAATCACTGCGATTGCATTGATTTTGGGCACGGCAGCCTTCACCACGCCGCACGCTTCGAACATCGCGCGAGCGGCACCCGCGCTGACCTCCTATACGGTCTATGCATCGGGGCTCAACAACCCGCGTGGGCTGAAGTTCGGACCGGACGGGGAGTTGTACGTCGCCGAGGGCGGCGTGGGTGGCTCGCAGCCTCCGCCCGACGATCCGAACTGCGTCGTACCAGGCGCAGGACCATACAGCGGCAGCACGGTCGGCTCGCGCATTTCGCGGATCGATCACGACGGTAACCGCACCACCGTCGCCGACAACATCCCCTCGAGCCAGACCAATCCCGGCATCGGCTCCCTCGTCAGCGGCGTCGCCGACGTCGCCTTTGTCGAGGGAAACCTGTACGGGATCCTGGCCAGCGCCGGTTGTTCTCACGGCGTGCCGAGCATTCCCAACGGCGTCATTCGCGTACACCACAACGGAACCTGGACTGTGATCGCGGACCTCAGCGCCTATGTAAGAGCCCATCCGGTCGCGCACCCGAACGCGGATGACTTCGAGCCCGACGGCACCTGGTACAGCATGATCGCGGTCGATGATGCGTTTTACGCCGTCGAGCCCAATCACGGCGAGGTCGACCGCATCACCACTCAAGGCAGGATCAGCCGGCTCATCGACGTTTCGGCAAGCCAGGGGCACGTGGTGCCGACCGTGATCGCCCGCCGCGACGGCAATTTCTACATCGGCAACCTCGGTCAGTTCCCGCAGAATGCGGGCAGCTCGAACATCTGGAAGATCACGCCGCGCGGGCAGATCTCGCTCTACGCGACCGGGTTCAACATGGTGCTGGGCCTGACTTTTGACGGCCGCGGCCGCATGTATGTGCTGCAAAATTCCGAGGCGCCGGCGCCGACCCCGGGCACGGGCAGCGTCGTACGCCTCAGCCGCGACGGCGGGCACCGCACCGTCATCGTGAACGGACTCAACCTCCCGACCGGGATGACCTTCGGCCCCGATGGCAATCTGTACATTTCAAATGTCGGGTTCGGTGCGCCGCCGGTCGGGCTCGGACAGATCGTGAAGGTGCGGTTGCACGACGACGACTGACCGGGGTCTGGCTCGCTGCTGCTGCGGCCTGTTGCAATCAGGTCCGGTCGGTGGCCGCTAGCGGGTCTTGCGGAACTTGTAGTCGCCGATCGACAGCACGCCGCCGGCAAGCTCGGCTTGCGGCGCCGCACCCGGAGCGTCCGGACAGACCTGCGGGTCGTGAATCGCGACGAAGCCCGCGTCCTTCTTCGTCCACAGCAGCAGGCAGCCCTCGGGCTGCACGTCCTCGGTCACGAGGCTGGTGAACAGCTCCTTGTTGAGCTGCCCGTTGCGCCAGCGCAGGGGCTCGATCAGCTGGTACAGCGTCTCGACGATGCCGCGCTTCTCGTCCAACTGGAAGCCGTACATCTTCTGGCTGAGCACGCGGCGCGGGTCATCGGCGGCAGTCTCCTGCGCGTAGTACACGTAGTGCCCGAGTCGCGGTGCGTACACATGCGTGATGGTGAGCGCCACCGCAAGGTGCGCCGGCCGCGCGCTGTTGTGCGCCTCCAGCTCGGCCTGGGCGTTGTTGTCGTAACTGCCGGGCAGCACCGCGAGCAGCTGGGTCATTTCGGCCTCGCTGACCTTGGCATGTCCCGCGCATCCACACAGGATGAGCAGCAGCGCGGCGAGCGCTGGCGGCGCGCGCCGCCGCCCTCCTCCTGCCGGCTGCGCGCTGTCAGCCATAGGACGCCCGCCATTGCGCGCGATAGCGCAGTCCCAGGTCCATGAGGTGCTCGAGCAGCTCGCCATAGGGCGTTCCCGCGGCGCTCGCGGCTTCCGCAAAGTCCTCGGCGGCCTCGAGATTGGGGTTGGCGTTCGCCTCGAGCACATAAACCTGGCCTTGCGGGGTCACCCTGAAATCCATGCGAGCATAGCCGGACATGCCGAGCGCCCGGTAGATGCGGCGCGACAGCCGGTCGAGCGCGGTGAGCACCGGCGGCGGCAGATCGGCGGCCGCGTGGGTGGTGATGCCGTACTTCGCCTGGTAGCGCTTGTCCCATTTCACCTTGCGCGTGGCGATGGCCGCGAGCGAATCGGGCATGGAGCCGAACACCATCTCCCACACCGGCAGGCGCGTGAGCCGCTCGTTTCCCATCATGCCGACGTACAGCTCGCGCCCCTCGATGTATTCCTCCACCAGGGCATCGGATTTCACCTGCTCGTGAACGAACTCGATGCGTTCCTTCAGCTTCGCGGCGTCCTCCACCACCGACGCCTGGGCGATCCCGAGGGACGCGTCCTCGACCGTGGATTTCACGAACAGCGGAAAGCGCACCTTGCGCGGCACGTGAATGCGTGCGCCGCGGCGGAACACGGCGAACTGCGGGGTGGCGATGCGGTGAAACGCCAGCAGCTGCTTCGACAGCGACTTGTCGCGCGACAGCAGCAGCCCGCGCGGATTGCAGCCGGTGTACGGCTGGCGCATGAGCTCGAGGAAGGCCACCACGTGCTGATCGTAGGTGACGATGCCGTCGAATTCCTCCAGCAGGTTGAAGACGATGTCCGGTTGCCAGTCGGCGATCGCGCCGCGCAGCTCGGTGAGGCTGTCGAGCACCCCGACGCAGCGCACGTCGTGCCGTTTACGCAGCGTCGTGGTGACGTCGTACTCGGTGCGCCACTCCTCGATTTCCTTGTCGCTGTGACCTTCGAGACTTTCCGGAGGCACCAGGCTCGCGTGCACCACCACGAGCGTGCGCAGTCGTCTCATAGTGGCAAGTGCGGAGTCTCGCGCTCGGAGTAAAGCCCGGTGAGCCGCTCGAGCATCCAGCGCGAGTAGCGCAGGGCGTCGCGGCGGTTGCCGTACACGTAGAGTTTGAGGCGCTCACTGCGCTCGATGAGCATGCGCAGCACCTGCTCGACGCTGTAGCGCTCGATGCGCAGCCCGCGCGCCACGGCCGGCACCAGCGGGCGCAGGTGCGCGCGCAGCAGGGTCGCCGCCCGCGGGGAGTCGCGGCGCGAGCGCTCGGCACTGAAGGCGCGGCGCAGCAGCTCATCGGCGAGTCCGCGCCGGATCTGGCGGTTGCGCGCGAGCTTGCGCCGATAGTGCTGCGCCAGGGTGCGGGTGTTGTGCTCGAGCGGCTCGATGCGGGTGCGGTTGCGTACCGGCGCTCGCACGCCGCGCACGCTCGCCACCAGCTCATCGACCGCCCGCAGCTTGTGCAGCGCCGGCCAGTCCGCATAGCTCTTGCGCCAGGAGGATTTCGGCGTCAGCCACACCGCGAACGTCTCGGCAAAGTCCTCGGTCGGATGCGCCTGTGCGTACCACTCGCCCAGGTGATGCACGTAGCGCCGGCTCCCCGGGCGTGCCCGGTAGCGCGCCGGATAAGGGAGCGAGGCGGGTCCGAACACGGCTCGCCAGCGCTTGCGCCGCCGCAGCCGGTAGGCGTTGTCGAGCGCGTGCCCGGCCTCGTGGCGCAGGATGCGCAGCAGCAGCCGTGTGTTGCCGCCTTCCGCCTCGCGCATGATGCGCCGCTCGAGCCGCTCCAGGCGCGGATGCGCGAGGTAGAACGGCACGGCGATGCCCGGCACGCCGTCCGGCGAGAACCACTCCTCGGACAACCAGACGTGCGGGCGCAGTGCGATGCCGCGGCGCTCGAGGTCCGCATACAGCCGCCGCACGTGCGCGGCCAGCGGGGAGCGCCGGATGGAAAGCCTCAGATCGCAAAAGCGCTTGCTCAGCAGCTGCTCGTCGGACAGACGCACCCAGGGCCGAACCTTGGCGCGCGCCATTTTCATCCGGCGTGTCGGGGACATGCGTGCGAGGCGAGTGTGGGAGGAAATACGGGTAACTGAGCTTACCCAAGCGCTCGCACGCTGTCTGCTGTGCAGGTGCGCAGTTTCTCGCGCCGGCGCCGGCGGTCAGCCGCTGAGCTGCAGCATCGCGTGGGCGAGCAGCCGATCCGCGCAGTTCTCGAGCAATTGCTTTTTGATCAGGCTGTTGCGCCACAAAGTGGGGATCGCGCTTGCAGTGTAGTGCGCACCCGCGAGCGCCCCACACGCCGCGGCCACCACGTCGGAGTCGCCGCCGAGGTTGGCGGCCGTGAGCACCGCATCGCGAAAATTCCCTGTGCCGGCAAAGGCCTCCAGCGCCGCGGCGAACGCGGCCGGCACGCCCTTGTCCAGCTGCGCACTGGCTGGGGCCGGGTGCTGCGCCGCATCGAGGGCGGACCGGGCCTGCGTGAGGATCACGGAGCGCGGCTCCCCCGAGATCGCCGCGTGCAGCGCCAGCGCCAGCGCGCGGCACGCCCTCAGGACCGCCGGCGCCTGGCAGGTGGTGCGGGCCGCCTCGGCGGCCCACTGCGCCGCTGCCCCGGGCTGCGCGAAGAAATACATCACCACCGGCGCGACGCGCGACAGGGCTTCCGGATCGAGCGTCCCGGGGTCGTGGGAGCCGGAAAACGGCTGCCGCCGCCATTGCGCGAGCCCGAGTGCTCGGGCCGTGCCGACGGTGATTCCGACACACTGCCCGGTGCACGACAGGTACCCCTCCTGCTGCCAGCGGCGGTAGCGCGCGACCTGATCGCGGCTATCGAAGCCCTCGCACCCGAGCAGGCTCTCGGCGAGGCACAGCGCCATCGCGGTGTCGTCGCTCCAGCCGCCGCGGGGCAGGTCAAAGGGTCCGCCACCGAGCATGTCGCCCACGGGCGTGAATTTTCCCGGCCGGCGGTACTGGGTGGCGGCCGCGACCGCATCCCCCACCGCCAGCCCGAGGAGCGCGCCGTGAAAGCGCTCCCGCAAGCCCCGCGCCGCCGAAACTATGGCGGGCTCGAACAGCGGATCCGCGCGCGCTGCGTCCGGGACCCAGCGCCGCACGTACTCGGTCTGCTCGGGGGTCTCCGGAACGTGCGGCCATAGCGCCGCCCGCTCGCTTTGCTGCCACAGGCGGTTGAGCTCCTGCAGAGCCGCCTCCCCCGACAGCCCGTTCTCGACCAGCAGGCAGCCGATCACCGTGCCGGTGCGGCCGATTCCGGCGCGGCAGTGCACGTAGACCACCCGGCCCGAGTGCAAGGCGCCGCGCAGGCAATCGAGCAGCTGCGCCATGTGCCCGGGCTGTGGCGGAATGCCGTGGTCGGGGATGGGCATGCGGAAGTAGTCGACGTGCGGCGGGAGCTCGGCGTCGTAGGGTGGGAGCTCATCGTGCTGGGTGAGATCCAGAAAGCAGCTGACGCCCGCTTCCAGCAGGCGCCGCAGGCGCGCCCGGGTCGCTGCCGCGGTGGACCCGCCCGGATGCTCGCCGGCGAGCAACTGACCCGGGAGCACCCAGTAGGAGCTCGGGAGCGGGAGCGCGGCAGGCGCGGCGAGCGGTCTGCGTCCATCCATGGCTCTCTCAGGCAGGCGCCGGCAGGGCAAAGCCCGCGAGGGCTTCCTCGTCCTGCGTAGCCATAGGCGCAACCCTGCCAGCGTCGAGGCCAGCGAAGTCGAAGCGCCGGGTGTCGGCCAGGTGCTCGGGCTCGACGTTGCGCAGCGCCGAGAAAATCGACTCGGTGCGACCGGGGAACTCGCGCTCCCAGGCGGCGAGCATTTTCTTCACCGCCAGGCGCTGCATATTGTCCTGCGAGCCGCACAACGTGCAGGGGATGAGCGGAAAGGCGCGACCGTGCGCGTAGCGCTCGATGTCGCGCTCGGCGACGTACGCGAGCGGCCGGATGACCACGTGGCGGCGGTCGTCGGACAGCAGCTTCGGCGCCATCGCCTTGAGGCGCCCGCCAAAGAACAGGTTGAGGAACAGCGTCTCGACGATGTCATCACGATGGTGCCCGAGTGCGATCTTGCTGATGCCGTGCTCGGCGGCGAAGCGGTACAGCGCCCCGCGCCGCAGCCGCGAGCACAGGCCGCACAGGGTGCGTCCCGGCGGGATGACGCGCTTCACCACGCTGTAAGTGTCCTGCTCGATGACGTGCCACGGCACGCCCAGGCCCTGCAGGTATTGCGGCAGCACCTGCGCAGGGAAACCGGGTTGCTTCTGATCGAGATTGACGGCGATGAGATCGAAGCTCACCGGGGCGCTGCGCTGGAGCGAGATGAGCATGTCGAGCAGCGTGTAGGAGTCCTTGCCCCCCGACACGCACACCATCACGCGGTCGCCGTCGCCGATCATGCGGTAGTCGGCAATCGCCTTGCCGACCGAGCCGCGCAGCCGCGCCGCCAGGCGCTGCAAGGTGCGGGAAGGCTTCGCTGCTGCGGGGATCACGGTAGAGGGAATCCTTCGGGTCAGGCGGCGGGCGAGGCTGCACCGCCAGTGAAGGCGCTCGGGTCTGCTTCAGGCCGCAGCGCTGCTGGCGGTGCTCTCGAGATACTTTGCCTCGACGTAGCGCACGAAGGAAGTGGCCGACAGGGGCTTGCCGGTGGCGCCCTTCAGCAGGTCCTGCACCGGCACCTTGGCGCCGAGGCCGTGCACGTTGGTGCGCAGCCAGCCCAGGAGTCCGGAGAATTCCCCGCGCGCGAGCTGCTCATCCAGCTCCGGCACCTCGGCCCGCAGACTCTCGTAGAGCTGCGCGGCGATGACCGCCCCGAGAGCGTAGGACGGGAAGTAACCGAAGGAGCCCACCGCCCAGTGGATGTCCTGCAGGCAGCCCTCGACATCGTTGGAGGGGCGGATCCCCAGGCGCTGCTCCATGCCGGCGCTCCACGCTTCCGCCAGATCACGCACCGCCAGCTCCCCGGAGAGCAGCTGCTTCTCCAGCTCGTAGCGCAGCATGATGTGCAGCGGGTAGGTGAGTTCGTCCGCATCCACCCGGATCAGTCCGCGGCGCACCCGCGTGAGATGGCTGTAGATATTCTCGACGTCCCACTCCGGTCCGCTCGCCCCGAAATGCTTCGCCAGCAGCGGCTGCAGGTAGCGCACGAACGGGCGGCTGCGGCAGACCATCATCTCGATGAGCAGCGACTGGCTCTCTTCCAGAGCCATGCCCCGGTCGCGCCCCACGGGCTGGTCGCGCCAGTCCTGCGGCAGGCCCAGGTCGTACATGGCGTGCCCGGTCTCGTGCAACGCCCCGAGCAGACCCGAGAAGAGGTCGTCGGGATCAAAGCGCGTGGTGACGCGGATATCCCCCGGCACCCCTTCGGTGAAAGGCTGCTCGCTCTCATCCAGTCGTCCCCGCTCGAAGGGGAAACCGACACTCTTCATTACTTCCACCGCCAGGGCGCGCTGCTTGCCCGCCGGGAACTTGCCGGCCAGCGCCAGCAGCGGGCGAGTCTCCTGCACGGCGATCGCTTCGCGGATCAGCGACGGCAGCCGGCGCGACAGCGCCTTGAACATGGCGTCGATGTCCGCAGTCGTCAGGCCGGGGCTGAACTCGTCCACCAGCGCATCGTAGGGGGCGAGATTGAGCGCCTGGCCCAGCAGTGCCGCCTTGTCGCGCACCAGGTGAACCACTTCCTCCAGGTACGGTGCGAACGCTTCGAACTTGCCCTGGGCGCGGGCCTCGAGCCAGCGCGATTCGGCACGCGAAGCGGCCTTGGTGAGGCGCGACACGAGCGTGGCCGGGGTGGCGATGGCGTGGTCGCGCTGCCGGCGCATCTCGTGCAGGTTGGCGATCTGCCAGTCGGCGAGTCCCTGGGTGTTCGCCTGAGCGCGGTCCAGGAGCCGCGTGATGCGCGGTGCCGTGAGCAGCGCATGGTGTTCGGTTTCCAGCGCCGCGAGCTGCTCGCCGCGAACGTCGGCGCTGCCGCGCGGCATCATCACCGCCGCGTCCCAGCGCAGCAGCGCCAGAGCACCGCGGAAGGCATGCAGGCGCTTGAACTCCTGTTCGAGTTGCTTGTAGGGCGAGGCAGACATGGGCGAATCAGGAGCGGGGAAACGGCGACTAGTTTACCAGCTCCGGCGCGCCCCCGCCCCACCTCCCGGAGTATATTCTTATTATTAATCAATATGTTATGCGAAATTTGCCTGCGCGGCGCTTGACGTCGCCCGAGCCTTGAGGGCCGAAGTACTGACGTGGGTTATGTCGCCTGCTGCAGGCGCAGCGGCATGGCCGTGGCGTGCCGCTCGCGCTCGCGCCGCCGGCTTTGCGAGCGCCAGGGCAGCGCCTGCCACGCGAGCATCGCGCGCTTGCGGTCCTCTCCCCAGTGATAACCCCCGAGGGTACCGTCCTGGCGCAGCACGTTGTGGCAGGGAATGAGCCACGGCACCGGATTGGCACCGACCGCCCTACCCACCGCCCGGGCGCCGCCGGGGCTGCCCGCGGCACGCGCGAGCGCCGCGTAAGTGGTCGGTCCGGCGGAGCCGAGCTCGAGCAGCGCCTGCCAGACCTTGAGCTGAAAGTTCGTGCCCTTCACGGCGAGCTTGAGGGGTGCCGCGGCCCGCGCTGCAGCCGTGCCGCGGGGCGAGCTCCAGATGCGTCCCGCCAGGGCAGCGGCGGCGTCCTCGTCGCGCCGCAGGCGCGCCTGCGGCCAGCCGGCTGCGAGAGCGGCCACGGAGGCAGCCTCGGTCCCTGGTTCGACGAAGGCGAGATGGCAGAGCCCGCGCGGGGTGCTGGCGAGCAGCGCGCGCCCGAAAGGCGTGTCGGTGAGGCCGTAGGCGATCTGCATGCCGCGGCCGCGGGCCTTGAGCTGCCCCGGGGTAACCGCCTCCAGCGTGACCATCAGGTCGTGCAGCCGCGAAGGTCCGGACAGGCCGACACAGTAGGCCGCCTCGAGCACGGAAGGGGTGCTCGCGAGGGCTGCGCGGGCGGCGCGCGCGGTGACGTACGCCAGGTACTGCCGGGGCGTGACGCCGGCCCAGCGGCGGAACAGGCGGTTGAAATGAAACTCCGACAGGTGGGCGGACGCGGCGATCGCGGCCAGGCGCGGCTGCGCGCGGTAGTTGGCGTCGATGAAGCGGATCGCTCGGGCGATGCGCCCGAAATCGCGGCTGTCGAGGAATGCGGGCCCGGTGTGCATGGGGTCGATGATAGTGGCGCGCGCGCGGGGCGCGACCCGATTCTTGCGGCGCGCCCGCGCGCAGCGCGCCCCGCAGCATTAGCCCCTTCAGTTACACTGCCTCGGGCAGCGATGCAGCAGCGATGCTCGATTTCAGCGCCACAGGTGCGAGCACGGCCAGCGCGCGACGACCACGCCCACGCCGATCGACACCACCAGCAGCAACGTAACCGTGAGACCGATCAGCACACGCCGCATGCTGCATCATATCTGACATGCAACTGCTGAAATAACCGCCCCGTGCCCGAGAAACTCGCCATCTGCCTGCTCGCCTCCGAAGTCGAGCCGCTGTCCAAGACCGGCGGGCTGGCGGACGTGAGCGGGGCGCTGACCAAGTACCTGTACGGCGCCGGTCATGACGTGCGCCTGTTCACGCCGTGCTACGCCTCCATCGACCGCGCGGCGCATTCCGCACAGCCGGTGGAGGCCCTGCAGCAGGTGCCGCTGGCGGTGGGACCCAACAACTACCTGTTCTCGGTGCTGCGTGCGCGGCTGCCGGGCGGCGCGCCGGCGTATCTGATCGACTGCCCCGCGCTGTATGAACGCGGCGCCCTCTACACCAGCGATCCCGACGAGCACCTGCGCTTCCTCGCCTTCACGCGCGCGGTGCTCACGGCCTGCCAGCGCCAGGGGTGGGCGCCCCAGGTTCTGCACTGCAACGACTGGCACACCGCCTTTGCGCCGCTGTTCCTCAGGACCGTGTGGGAGGACGAGCCGCTGTTCGCCGCGACCCGCACGGTGCTGACGATCCATAACATCGGCTATCAGGGCATCTTCCCGGCGGCCCGGATTGCCGATCTCGGACTGCCGCGCAGGCGCAACCTGCTGCACCCCGGGGACCTCGCCGCCGGGCGGATCAACGCCCTGCGCCACGGCATCGTGTATGCCGACTCCGTCACCACGGTCAGCCCGACCTACGCGCGCGAGATCTGCTCGGATGAGTACGGCATGGGGTTGCAGGACAGCCTGCGCGAGCGCGGCAGCGCCGTGACCGGCATTCTGAACGGGGTCGACTACGATGAGTGGGATCCGCGCCGCGACCGCTACCTGCCGGCCCACTATGACCCCGAGCGGCTCGCGGTGAAGAGTGAGCTGAAGCGTCAGTTCGCGCAGCGCCACAAGCTCGCGGCGGCACCGGTGGTGCCGCTGGCCGGGCTCGTGAGCCGGCTGGCCGTCCAGAAAGGTATCGAGCTCATGTTCGAGGCGCTACCGAAGGTGCTCAGCGCGCGGCCGCTCAGCTTCGTCGCGCTGGGGAACGGTGAGCCGCAGTACGAGGAGTTCTTCACCCTGCTCGAGGGGCGCTTCCCGGGGCGGGTGGTGTTTCACTGCGGTTACGACGATGAGCTCGCGCACTGGATCGAGGCGGCGAGCGATCTGTTTCTCATGCCTTCACGCTACGAGCCGTGCGGACTCAACCAGATGTACAGCCTGCGCTACGGTACGGTGCCGGTCGTGCGCCGCACCGGCGGGCTCGCCGACTCGGTGCAGCACTACGACACGAGGACCGGTACCGGCACCGGCGTGGTGTTCGACGATTTCAACACCCAGGCTCTGGAGTGGGCGCTGAACAGCGCGCTCGATCTGTACGCGACGCCGCGGCACTGGACGCGGGTGGTGAAAAACGGCATGCAGCAGGACTTCTCCTGGCAGCGCCAGGGAGGCGAGTACGTGGCGCTCTACCGGCGACTCATCGCAGGCTGAAGCTGCCGCGCTCCTCGAACGGAATCGAGCGCATCAGGCCCTGCGACAGCGCGATCCTGCCGGTGAGACGGTAGGCAACGCTCGGCCCCAGCGCCTCCGACCCGCGCCCGAGAAGCTTGAGGAGCGTGCCCGCGAGGTGGGTGGTGACGTTCATGTCGAATTCGGCCTCTCCCATGGGGGGCACGACGAAGCTCGCGGCGGAGGCGCCGCTTGCGAACTGCTGTCCCTCGACTTCCAGGCTGTACTCGAGTCCCTTCACCGGGAGCCTGCGGTCGTTGGGGTTCTGCACGCGCATGCGCACCTTGAGGCGCTGTTCCCACAGGTCGCCGTGCTCGATCTGCACGTCGACCACCGAGAGCTTCGGGGTGATGATTTTCGAGCTCAGCGCGCAGGCGCCGGGCAGCAACGCGGCCGCGCACAGAACCGGGAGGCAGCGGCTGACGGCTCTCATCCCGGCGCGCGGCCGAAAGCGCCGTTCAGGCGCGCGTAGTCGCGCGCCAGTTGCGCCGTGAGCGCGGCCGCGGGCAGCCGCCAGGTCCAGTTCCCCTGTACTGTCCCCGGGGTATTCAGCCGCGCGGAGGAGTCCAGGCCGAGGATGTCCTGCGCCGGAATGATGGCGAGTCGCGCCACCGAGCCGAGGGCTGCGCGTATCAGTGCCTCGGGCATGGCGCCCGGGGTCACGCGCAGAAAATAATCGACCCGCTGCGCGGTGTCGCGGTCCAGGCTCGAGTACCAGCCGAGCGTGGTGTCGTTGTCGTGGGTGCCGCTGTACGCCACGCAGTCGGGCTCGTGCAGATACGGCAGGTGCGCATTGTTGGGATCGCCGTCGAAGGCAAACTGCAGCACGCGCATTCCCGGCAGGCCGAAGCCGTTCTTCAGCGCCAGCACGTCCTCGGTGATGACCCCGAGATCCTCCGCCACCAGCGGCAGGTCGCTGAACTCATCCAGGAGCCGGCGCAGCAGCAGCTCTCCCGGAGTGCTGAGCCAGGCGCCGCCACGCGCATCGGCCGCGCCGGCGGGCACGGCCCAGTGGGCCGCGAGCGCCCGAAAATGATCGATGCGCAGCAGATCCATCCGCGCCAGCTGCGCCCGCACCCGCCCGAGCCACCAGCTGAAGTCGGTGCGGCGCAGCGCCTGCCAGTCATAGACCGGATTGCCCCACAGCTGGCCCAGTTGCGAGAAGTAGTCTGGCGGCACGCCCCCGACCGCGGCCGGCTCGCCGGTAGCGGTGAGCTGGAACAGCTCGCGATGCGCCCAGGTCTCCACCGAGGAGGGGCCGACGTAGAAGGGCAGATCGCCGAACAGCCGCACGCCGCGCGTGCGCGCGTGCGCGCGCAGCTGGTTCCACTGGACGTAGAACGCATATTGCTCGCGCTCGATGCGCGCGATGTCGGGTGCGAGCTCATGGGCTGCCTGCGCGAGCGCCTCGGGCGAGCGGTCGCGCAGCGGCGGCGGCCACTGCCAGAACGGCGCACCGCCGTGCGCACGCGTCAGCGCCTCGAACAGCGCGTAGTCGTGCAGCCAGGGGCCGGAGGCCGCCAGGAACTCCGGGTCGATCGGCGCGTTGGGATCGGGCAGCTCCGCCGCATCGAGGAACGTCGCGTTGCCCGCGCAGTCCGAGCGCACCCAGTAGGGGGAGCGGTCCTCGCCCACCGGGCCCGCCGGCAGGATCTGCCACACGGAGAAAGCCGCCTCGCTCAGCCAGTCGATGAAGGCGCGGCCGCCGCGCCCGAGTGCCGCATCGAGGGCGGACATCGGCAGCAGCACCCCGGCGCGGCGCCGGTCGAACACGGGTAATCGCATGCTGGTCACGCCTCGGGCTGCCGCCTTCGATCAGCCGCCGGTGGCGCGGCGCATGACTCCCCCGTGCTCGGGAGCACCGTGCCCGCTCGAGATGGGCAGCGTGAGCTCGCCCGGGGGCACGAGGTTCAGCCGCCGGTACAGCGTCAGCAACTGGCGCCGGTAGAGGTGGTCGAACTGGCTCACGGCATCCGCGGGGTTGTAGTCCCCGAACCACCAGAACCAGTCGGAGCTCTCGCAGCGCGCGAGCTGGCGGCCGGCGGCGGCGCGCTCGCCCGGATCACTCGCGTCCTGCATGAAGCGATCGTAGGCCTCCTTGGCGTTGCACAGCAGATCCCACGCCCGGTTCTTGTCCGCATCCCCCATCCAGGTCGCGAGCGTGCCGTGCACCCAGCTGCCGGCGCACACCCGCGGCAGCGGTGCGGGCTGCAGACCGCGCGCGATGCAGTCGGACAGGGTCGTCAGCTCGAGCTGCGGATGGCTCGCGAGCTGCTCGTACAGCGCACGCAGGAAATAGAAGCCGTTGAACGGGTAATGCTCCCAGGCGTTCTCACCGTCGAGCGCGATGAGCACGGCGTGATTGCCCGAGGGCTCGTAGCGGCGTGCGAGCTGCGACAGCTCCTCCACCAGATTGGCGGCGGCGTCATCCCCGTGCCAGGTCGCGTAGGTGAAGCCGATGAGATCGGACAGGGTGTCGTCGCGGAAGAAACAGCTCATGCCGGTGCCGCCCAGACGGTAAGGGCGGTTGTAGGCGAGCGGATCCTGCGCCGCGCCTGGATCAGTGAGCGCGAGGCTCCCACGCAGCACCCCGGCGCTGCTGGCGGCCCAGCGGAAGCCAGCGGCGGCAAGCAGCCCGAGCGTCGCGGCGCTGATGGCTCCTTCCGCGGGCCAGCAGCCGGCGGGACGGTTGCCGAAGGTGCGTGCAAATACGCGGATCGCCTCCTCGATGTGCCAGTTGGCGCGCGAGGCGCCCCCGGGATAGGCCGCATGCGCGGGCAGTTGCAGCGTGGGAAGCGCATCACGCGCACACTGGAAGTCGAGCAGCAGCGGGATGATCGGATGTCCGTAGGGCGTGACCGACAGCTCGCACTGCCCGCGCTCGGCGAGGCGCCGGTAGCGCAACAGCACCTGGCCCACCAGAGTGCCGATGAGTGTGAGCAGATCGCGGCGCTGCGCGGAGCTGAAGTCGCGCCCGCGCTCGGTCAGGCGCGCGACCAGCGGGTCCGTGCGGCGCACGCTCTCGCCGAGCCAGGCGAGGTGATACCAGACTGCGAGGTCGTGGATGAACTGGTCGGAAGCGTAAGCGACCCGTTCCGGCGTAGCGAGCGTCTCGGCGATGGTCGCGAGCTCGAGATACGGGCCGAAGCGCTCGATCATCTGCTGGCGCTGCGCCCGCAGGCAGGTGCGCAGCAGCTCCAGCCGCGCGGCCGGCTCGGTCGGTACGGGGTCCGGACCCAGAAGCGCCAGCACCGGATCCGGCAGCGGGCTGCCGCTCTCCAGATGCTCGGCGACGCGCCGTGCGATCTCCTCGAGCTGCTCGATGAGGAGCGGGGTGAAGTTCACCACCGCGCGCCCCACCGGGTTGGCTTCCAGGTGCGCCGCCATGTCGGTGTAGTCCTTGACGGCGTGCAGATAGGTCCACGGCAGCGCGTACTGGCCGGTGAGCGCGTCCTTGTACTGCGGCTGGTGCATGTGCCACAGCAGGACGACCGGCAGGCGTGGCGCGGGGCTCACGGCTCAACTGTTCCGCATGCTGCGCAGCATGTCGAGGGTGACCAGCACCACGCCTTTCTCGGTCACGTGGAAGCGGCGCGCATCCGCCTCGCGCTCGAGCCCGATGCGGGTGCCCTCGGGCACCTCGCAGCCCTCGTCGATGATCGCTCCGGAGATGGCGCAACCGCGGCCGATCTCGGCGTGCGGCAGCACGACGGAGCGGTGAATGCTGGTGCGCTCCTCGACGCGCACGTCGGAGAACAGCAGCGACTCGCGCACCACGGCCCCGGAGATGATGCAGCCGCCCGACACCATGGAGTTGACGGCCATGCCGCGGCGACCGTCCTCGTCGAGGATGAACTTCGCCGGCGGCTGCTGCACCTGGTAGGTCCAGATGGGCCAGTCCTGGTCGTAGATGTTGAGCTCGGGGCGCACGTGCACCAGCTCGAGGTTGGCATCGTAGTAGGCATCGATGGTGCCGACGTCGCGCCAGTAGCTTTGCGCGCGGGTCTGCACGTCCTGGAATGGATAGGCAAACACCTGGCGGTTGCCGGCGATGGCTTCGGGCAGGATGTCGCGCCCGAAATCATGGGCCGAGGACTCGTTGGTGGCGTCCGCGGCGAGCAGGCTCTCGAGCAGGCGAGTGTTGAAGACATAGATCCCCATGGAGGCGAGAATGGCGTCCGGGCGGGCCGGCAGCGTGTCGGGCGTGGCCGGTTTCTCGGAGAATTTCGTGACCCGATTCCACTCGGTAGCGGTCAGCACCCCGAAATTCTGCGACTCCCGCGCCGGCACCTCGACCACTCCCACGGTGATGTCGGCACCCTTCTCCACGTGGTAGGCGATCATCGGACCGTAGTCCATCTTGTAGATATGGTCACCGGCGAGCACCAGCACGTGCTTGGGGCGGTGCGAGACGATCAACTCGATGTTCTGGTGCACGGCGTCCGCCGTACCCCGGTACCAGAGCGGTCCGAGCTGCTGCTGCGCGGGAACCACCTCGACGAACTCGCCGAACTCCCCGCGCAGGTAGCTCCAGCCGTGCTGCACGTGCTGGATCAGCGACTGGGCCTTGTACTGGGTGAGAATGGAGATCTGGCGGATCCCCGAGTTCACGCAGTTCGACAGCACGAAGTCGATGATGCGGAACTTGCCGCCGAAGGGGGTCGCCGGCTTGCAGCGATGCGCGGTGAGGTCGCGCAGCCGCTCGCCGCGCCCGCCCGCCATGATGATGGCGAGCGTGCCGCCCGTCAGGCGGCTCACGTAGCGTCCGGAAGAAGCGCGTGCGGGCTGGCGGGGCATGAGGCGTACTACACCGCAAGGCGCGCCGTCAGCGCAACCTAAAAGTCAATGCCTCACAGCCATTTCATCAGCCCCAGCTCGTAGGGGTGCGAGAGCAGCTCGTGGCACGGGTAGATGCGAATCTCGGTGCGGAACTGCCCGCATTCCTGCGGCTCGACGTCGAGCGCGTAGATCACCGCCCCGTCGCTGTCCTGCTCGTCGGTGGCGCCGAAGGTGGCGTGCCACAGGCCGGCGCGCGGCGGCTGCCCGTACGAGGACAGGGCCGGCGGTGCAAGGTCCGCCTCGGGCAACAGGCGCCGCGCGACGAACTCCACCCGCACGTCCACGGGCGTGAGTCCGTTGAGTGCGGCCGCAACCCGCAGCCGCAGCCGCTCGCCGCGCGGCAGATCGCGGGCCACGTCGGTGAGCTGCCGCAGGCTCACCTTCGACCAGGCCTGCCGCGCGCGCGTCTTCCAGTCCGCCAGCGTGCGCGCGCCGCTGAAGCCGTTGGCGGCGAGACGCCGATAGTGCGCCACCGCCGGCTGGTACAGCCCCTGGGTGTAGTCGAACAGCACGCGGCGCATGTTGAAAGCCGGAATCACCGTCATCATGGCGCGCTTGCTGCGCTTGACCCAGGCGCCGGGGTAATCGTTCTCCTCGCGCGCGTAGTACAGGGGCAGGACCTCCTCCTCGAGCGTACCGAGAATCAGCTCGGCCTCGAGCGCATCGCGCCTCTCCGGGTCCTGGACGTTCGCCGGCGGTATGCCCCAGCCGTTGTCCTGCTTCCACCCTTCCGCCCACCAGCCATCGAGAATGCTCAGGTTGAGGCGGCCGTTGATGGCCGCCTTGATGCCGGAGGTGCCGCTCGCCTCGAGCGGCGCGATCGGATTGTTGAGCCACACGTCGACGCCCGAGACCAGGCTGCGGGCGAGCTGCAGGTCGTAGTCTTCCAGGAAGATGATGCGTCCCATGAACTCCTGGCTCATCATCAACTGGCGGATTTCGCGCAGCACGTACTTGCCGGGCTCGTCCGCGGGGTGCGCCTTGCCGGCGAACAGCAGCAGCACGGGGCGCTCGGGGTTGTTGACCAGCCGCGCGAGGCGCGCACGGTCGCGCAGCAGCAGCGTCGCGCGCTTGTAGGTGGCGAAGCGCCGCGCGAATCCCAGGGTGAGCACGCCAGGACGCTGCGGATCGAGGAAGCGCGTCACGTGGCGCAGCTGCGCGGGACTCAAGCCCTTGCGCTCGTACTCGCGCTGCAGCCGCTCGCGCACGCTCGCCAGCATGCGCGCCTTGACTTCCTGCGCCGTCACCCAGTAGCGCTCGTCCGGCACGCGCTCCAGCGCGCTCCAGAAATCCGGGTCGCGCAGCCGCTCGCGCCACTCCCGTCCAAGCTCGCGGTCGAAGAAGTCCATCCAGGTCTGGTGCAGGAAGGTCGGCACGTGCACGCCGTTGGTCACGAAGCCGACCGGGTTGTCCTCGGGGCGAACCTCAGGCCACTGGTCCGCGCACAGCCGCGCCGAGACCGCGCCATGGATGCGGCTCACGCCGTTGACGTGGCGCGTGCCGTTCAGTGCCAGGCGCGTCATGTTGAAAAGGCCCGGGGCGGAAGGGGAACGCGCCAGCTCGAGGACGCGCTCGACCGGCACCCCGAGCTCGCGCACGAAATCCCCGAGGTGCGTGACGATCAGCTCCAGGCTGAAGGCGTCGTGGCCGGCCGCCACCGGCGTGTGAGTGGTAAACACGCAGTCCGCCGCCACCGCTTCGAGGGCGGCGTTGAACGGCAGGCCCTGCCCCAGGTGCTCGCGCAGCAGCTCGAGGATCAGAAACGCCGCGTGCCCTTCGTTCAGGTGCCACACCCCCGGGACCACCCCGAGCGCGCGCAGCGCGCGCAAGCCACCGATGCCGAGGATCATCTCCTGGCGCACCCGTGTGGAGTCGTCACCGCCGTACAGGCGGTGGGTGATGTCGCGATCCGAGGGGATGTTCTCCGGGCAATTGGTATCGAGCAGATAGACCGGAACGCGGCCCACCTGCGCCTTCCACAGCCGCGCGACGACCTCGCGCCCGGTGATGCGCACCGCGACCTTGAGCCACTCGCCGGAACTGTTGCGCACCGGCTCGACCGGCAGATCGCGCGGGTCGCGCTCGCGATATTCGGCTTGCTGCACGCCGTCGTTATCGACGGTCTGAGTGAAATACCCTTGCTCGTACAGAAGTCCCACCGCCACGAAGTTGGCGCGCTCGTCGCTCGCCGCCTTGCAGTAGTCCCCGGCGAGCACTCCGAGACCTCCGGAGTAGATGGGGAAGCTCTCGTGAAAGCCGTACTCGGCGCAGAAGTACGCCACCAGCGGCTCCTCGGCGGTGGGCGCGGCGACCCGCAGGTACGCTTCGAGTGTTTCGAGCGCGAGGTGATAGCGGGCCAGGTACAGCTCATCGCGTGCGCAGCGCTCGAGCGTCCCCTGGTTGACGCAGCGAAGCACCAGGCGGGGGTTGCCGTTGGTCTGCTTCCACAGCTCCGGGTCCAGGTCCTCGAACAGCGCCCGGGTGGGACGGTGCCAGCTGAAGAAGAGGTTGGCGGCCAGCTCAGGGAGGCGCGACAGGCTCCCCGGGATGACGGGCGTGACTTCTAGGAGCGAGTTTCTCATCACCGGTCCCGGAAAAAACGCGAAGTCTAACAGCACGGCACTGGGCACCCCGCCTGGGCCTGACTGACCAGCGCACGGGGCCGTCGATTGATCGCTAGTCTCAGAGTATCGATATTAGTTGACAGCTAGTACTATCTACTTAATAGTACTATTAAATGGATGATAGCCAGCCACGCAAGTTCCAGAAAGACCTCAACGCGGGGCTCGTAGCGTTGGTGCTGCTGGCCGTGCTCGAGCGCACCAAAGAGGATCTGTACGGATACGAGATCGCCAAGCGCCTGCAGAAGGCCAACCAAGGCGAGGCGCTGTTCAAGGAGGGCACCGTGTACCCGGTGCTGCGCACTCTCGCGGCCGGGGGCCTGCTGACCAGCCGCGTCGTGCCCTCCTACGCCGGGCCGCCGCGGCGCTACTACCGCATCACCGAAGAGGGCCGCGGCGTCCTGCGTCAGTGGAGTGAGATCTGGCGGCAGACGCGCGGCTTTGTAGATCGCTTCATCGAAGGAACCGACTCATGAGTGCCAACGCTCCCCGCTCGATCGATGAGTACCTGAAGCAGCTGCGCCAGGCGCTCGAAGGACAGGACCCCGCGCTCATCCAGGATGCGCTCTACGACGCCGAGGAGTACCTGCGCGCGGAGGTCGCGGCACACCCGGACAAGTCCGAGAGCGACGTGCTGGAGCTCATCGCGAGCACCTACGGTGCTCCGGACGAGGTGGCGGCCGCGTACCGGGACACGGAAGCCAAGGTCAAGGCCGCCCTGAAGACCCCGGCACCGCGCGCGGCCGCGAACGCGTCCGGACTGGCGCGCTTTTTCGGGGTGTACCAGGACCCGCGGGCCTACACCTCTCTCTTCTATATGCTGCTGACCCTCGCGACGGGCATCGTGTACTTCACCTTCGTGGTCACCGGGCTGTCGCTCTCGGCCGGGTTCGCGGTCCTCATCATCGGCGTGCCGTTCTTCCTGGCCTTCATCGGCATCGCGCGCGTGATTGCCCTCGGCGAGGGCAGACTCCTCGAGGCGATGACCGGCGAGCGCATGCCGCGACGGCCGGTGCATCCCGGGCCGCCGGCGAGCTGGTGGCAGCGCATCGGGGAGATGCTCACCGACGTGCGTACCTGGACGACGCTGCTGTACCTGCTCATCATGCTGCCGCTGGGGATCATCTACTTCACCGTCACCCTCACCGCACTTGCGATGGGCCTGCGTCTCGCACTCGCGCCTCTGGTGGTGCTGAGCCGGGATCTGGGGTTCCTCGCGCCGGGTGTCTCGCTGGCCATGATTCAGATCGACGGTTGGCACGCCGCCTCACCGCACACCTTCGTCGGTTCGCTCTTCTACATGGTGTTCGGCATCGTGATCGTGACGGCGCTCATGCACGCGGCGCGCGCGGTTGCGCGCGGGCATGCCCGCTTCGCCAAGGCGCTGCTGGTCGTACCGGGCGCGTGAGGGCGGCGCGGGCCGCGCGGTACACTCACCCAGCATGCAACGCCGCCTTGCACTGTTGTGCGCCTGCGGCCTGGTCACGGCGCTCCCGGGGGCCGGCGCGAGCCCCGCTCCGGCCGTGCCGCAGGAAGCGGGCAGCCAGGGGTGCCTGCCGGGCGGCAACGGCTATCTGCACGCCCGCATCCGCGGCGCGATGAACCTCGACGTCGACTGGCACAACGCTGAGATCGAGTGCGAGGGCGGCCCGCGCCCTGACGGCAGCGGCCTGCGGGTGAGCTTCGCCGGACCGCGGCACGCGGACGGGCGGCGCCTGCGCCTGGTGTTCGGCGTGGGATCGGTGCACGAGGGGCGCACCGGCCGCGCGCTCCCCACCAATCTCACCGTGATCTTCGAGGGCGAGGAGCGGCTGTTCACCACGCGCGGCGAGGATCACTGCACGGTGGACGAGCTCAGACAGGAACGGCTCGGGGCACTCGGCGGAGCGCTGCGCTCCTGGCGCATCATCGCCCGCGGCTTCTGCACCTCACCTGCCAGCACGCTCAACAGCGAGGCGCGGATTCTGGTGAGCCGCTTCGATTTCGCAGGCAGCGCCGTGTTCGCGGATCAGTAGAAAGCGCAAGAGTATGTCGCCGGGCAACCTCCCTGAACATCCGCCGGTGGGCCTGCGCCGCCTGATGCTCGGCGCGTCGCTGGCGTTCGCCGCGGCGGCCGCGCTGGCGCAGGAATCGCGTGCGCCCCTGGAGCTGGCGAGCTTTCCGCGCACCACGCTGCAGATCACCCACCTTGATGAGCATCACGCCGCCCGCAAGTACGCATTCGAGGTGTGGATCGCCGACACACCCGAGCGCGCCCAGCAGGGTTTGATGTTCGTCAGCGACCTGCCCGAGACCATGGGGATGGTGTTCCCGCTGCCCGCTCCACGCGTGGAGACCATGTGGATGAGGAACACCTACATCGAGCTGGACATAGTGTTCATCCACGCAGACGGACGCGTGGCCAAGATCATCGAGCGCGCGCACCCCATGTCGGAGGCTTTGCTCGGCTCCGGTGCGCCGGTCAGTGCGGTCCTGGAACTCAAGGGCGGTGAGGCGGCGAAGCTGGGCCTGCGCGCCGGCGATACCGTCACGTGGAAGAAGCCCGCGCGGTAAGCGCGCAGGAAGGCGGCGCGCCCGCCCGCCCCGACCGGATCTTCGGCCCGGAGGCTATCTGGAGGGGGGCGGACTCGCAGCGCGGCGCTTGTGCTTCGCGTGCTTCGAGACGATCGGGCGTGGGATCGGCGCGCCGTAAACGCGGTTATGCGAGTGCGGATGAGGAGCCAGGGCGCTCGGCTTCGCATGTCCGGCCGGCGCACTCCTGGTGGCGCCGCCCGGGACGGGCGGCGCGCCACAGATGGCGGAGTCCGGGCGCGCCGCTACGGTGAAGGGCGCCAGCCCCGCGAGCGTCAACAGACACAGCACGGCTGCCTTCATGCCCGAGTCACTCCTCGTCTGCCCGCGGCCGCCAGGCCTGTGCGAGCTCGTGCTGCTTGCGCGCCGGCACCGGATCGTAGTGGCTCAACTCCATGGTGTAGGCGCCCTGCCCCCCGGTGAGGGCCTTGAGGCGCGACTGGTACTCCGAAACTTCCGCGAGCGGCACGAAGGCCTGGAGCACCGAGCGCTGTCCGGGCAATGAGCTGTTGCCGTTGATGCGCGCCCGCTTGGTGGCGAGGTCGCCGGTGATGTCGCCGATTGCGCTCGCGGGAGCGGTGATCTCCAGGCGCATGATCGGCTCGAGCACGATCGGCGCGGCTTTCTCCAGGGCATCGAGAAACGCCTTGCGGCCCGCGGAGACGAACGCCACCTCTTTCGAATCCACCGAGTGATGCTTGCCGTCGTACACGGTGACGCGCACGTCCTGGATCGGAAAGCCGGCGAGCGCGCCTTCGGTGAGCACCTGGCGCACGCCCTTCTCCACCGCCGGGATGTACTGCCCGGGGATCGCGCCGCCCACCACGTCGTCCACGAACTCAAAGCCGGCGCCGCGCCCGAGCGCCTCGATACGCAGGTACACCTCGCCGAACTGCCCGGCGCCGCCGGTCTGCTTCTTGTGCCGGCAGTGCCCTTCGGCGGGTCGCGTGACGGTCTCGCGGTACGGGATGCTCGGCGGGTGGGTCTTCACGTGCACCCCGTAGCGCTCGGCCATGCGCTCGAGCAGCACGCGCAGGTGAAACTCACCCATGCCGTAGAGAACCGTCTCGTTCACCGCGGCGTGATGCTCGATGCGCACGCACGGGTCCTCGGCGGTGAGCTTGTGCAGGGTGTCGGCGAGACGCTGCTCGTCACCGCGCCGCTCCGGCTCGATGGCGACGCCGAGCATCGGCGGGGGAAATGCCACCGGCTTCAGGTGGTACTGGTCCTCTTCGTGCGAGTCGTGCAGCACCGCGTCCAGGTGCAGCTCGTCCACCTTGGCGATGGCGCAGATGTCCCCGGGCAGCGCCTCGGTGATCTCGGTGGACTCCTTGCCCAGGAGGCGGAACAGGTGCGCGATCTTGATCGGTTTGCGCGCGTCACCGACGAACAGCTGGCTACCTGGGCGCACGGTGCCCTGGTGCACGCGCAGCACGCCGAGCTTGCCGACGTACGGGTCGATGCTCACCTTGAACACGTGCGCGACCACGTGCCTGGCGGGATCCGGCGTCACCGGCACGCGCTCGGCGCCCTCGCCGCTGCCCTTGAGGAATGGGGGCGGATTGCCTTCGGCGGGGTTGGGCATGAGCCGCTCGAACACCTGCAGCAGCTCCGGGATTCCCGCCCCGCTCTCGGCGGAAGCGAAACACACCGGCACCAGGTGCCCCTCGCGCAGCGCTTGCTCGAAAGGATCGTGCAGCTGCTCGGGGGACAGCTCCTCGCCCTGCTCGAGGTACAGCGCCATGAGCTTCTCATCGAGCTCGACGACCTGATCGATGATCTGGGTATGCGCCGCCTCGACCGAGGAGAAATCCGCCGCGCGGCCGTGGGGTTGAAAGAAGCAGTCCACCACGGCGTCGCCGCCGCCGGCGGGCAGATTCAGCGGCAGGCATTCGCGGCCGCAGGCCTCGCGCAGCTGCTGCAGCACGTCGCTGCAGTGGGCGTCGCGGCTGTCGATCTTGTTGACGATGACGATCCGGCCCAGCTCGCGCTCGCGCGCGAACTCCATGAGGCGCTGCGTGAGCGTATCGACGCCATTCACGGCACTGACGACGACGGCCACCGCCTCCACCGCCTCGAGCACCGACAGCGCCTTGCCGAGGAAGTCCGCATAGCCGGGCGTGTCGATGAGGTTGACGTGGATGCCGTTGAAGTCGAAGCCGCAGATCGTGGTGTCGAGCGAGTGCTGCAGGCGCCTCTCCTGCGGGTCGAAATCCGACACCGTGGTGCCGCGGGCGAGGCTCCCGCGAGCACGGATCGCGCCCGCCTGCAGCAGCAAGGTCTCCAGGAGTGAGGTCTTGCCCGCGCCGGCCTGGCCGACCAGCGCGATGTTACGGATGCCCGCAGTCGTGTACCCCATGGCGGATGCTCCCCGGCAAGATGGACCGGCGCCACACGAGCATCACCGGCAGAGCAAAAGCCTACTCCGCCAGGGCTGCCTGCCGCTACTCGGTGCGGGTACCATGCGGGGCAACGAGCCCATTTGGCCAGGCAGGCCGGGGCGAGCGAGGTTCAGATGAGCAACTCCCCGCCCGATGAGGCGCGCAAGCGCCGCGATTGGCAGAAGATTCAGCGCCAGCTCGATGAGGCGCTCGACGCCAGTTTTCCGGCGAGCGACCCGGTCTCCATCGTGACCTCGCACGAGGAGGAGGACTGGGGCACGGAGCCGGTAGTACCCGATCCACCCGCCAAGCCGCTGTCGCCCCGCAATCCCTGAAGGGGGCGAGCGCCGCCCTCACGGCGCCGTGAGCTCCAGCGTGGAACCCGCCTGGTTCACGGTGGTGAGCACCAGCGGTCGTCGCCAGACGCGCTGCAGGTAATCGAGCACCTTGCGGCTACGCTCCAGGTCAAGACCGCGGCCGTCGACGCTGCTGTCGTGCGTGAGCTCGAGGGTGCCGTCGTTGCGCACGTGCGAGGCGCACACGATCGGTGCGCCGAAGTTGTACTTGGGCGCGAGCACCGCCTCGTGCAGGGCCGTCAGGTCATGCTCGAGCACCTTGATCTGGCCGTCGCTGCGTGCGCTGTAGCGAAACAGACCCAGCTCGTCGGCGAGCTCGCGGGTGAGGTGATTGCGCACGAAGCTGAAGTCATCGTCCTGCTGCATGATGGCGCGCGCCGCGGGCAGGCCGTTCTTCTCGACGATCTTCTCCCACATCGCAAAACCCAGGTGATAGGGGTTGATGCTGAGCGCGACCTTGTCTTCGGCGGCGATCGGCCGCACCACGTCCGAGTGGCACTTGATGGCATCCAGGTAAGCCTGCTGCGGAATGAAGTCCGCCTCGCGCAGCAGCCGCGCGTGCCAGTAGGAGGCCCAGCCCTCGTTCATGATCTGGCTGGCGAACACCGGATAGAAATAGAAAGACTCCTCGCGCACCGCGAGGAAGATGTCGCGCTCCCAGCTCTCCATCTCCGGTGCGTAGTTCGCGACGAACCACAGCAGGTCGCGCTCCGGATGCGGCGGCAGGGGGGCGCGCTTCTTCACCTCGATGGCGCTGGCGCCGGCGAGCGGCTCGAGCGCCGCGAAGCGCTTGCGGAACTGGTCATCGACCAGCACTTTGCCATCCTCGAGGAACTCCGGGTAACGCTCGCGGCGCAGCGGCTGATCGACGTCGACGTGCTGCTCCAGGGCCAGCGCCGCATCGAGCGCGGCCTCGACGCGTTGCGCACCGTGAGTCTCGATGGCCTGCTGGATCTGACGCGCGTGATTGGCGGCGTGCTCGACGATGTGCTCGCTCACCTGCTCCTGGCAGCGGCGGAACAGCAGGTTGTTGCGCGCGAAATCCGCGTGCCCGAGCACGTGCGCGGTCACCAGGATATTTTCCGCGAGCCCGTTGCTCTCGGCGAGGTAGGCATGGCCCGGGTTGCCGGGGAACACCACCTCGAACAGCCGTGAATGCCCCATGTGTCGCTGGATCAGCTGATAGATATAGCGCACGCCGAATGACCAGTGCGGCATGCGCACCGGCAGACCGTAGACGGCGATCTCCATCATGAAGCTGTCGGGAACCGCCTCGAAATCCACCGGGTGGAACTCGAGCCCGGAGCGGGCGGCCAGCTCCTCGATGCGCCGAACATAGCTCTGCCAGCCTTCGCTCATGGGCGCAGCGGGGCTCACGGGCTCTCGGGCGCTTGGGCTTCGGCGGTGAAGAAATGCCGCACCGCGCCCCAGACGTCCTCGAAGTCGTTGAGCGCGTAACTGCCGGCGGCGCAACCGGCCGCCTGCAGTTCGGCGAACAGCTTGCCGGTTTCGGTGGCCAGCTGCCGCGACAGCCCGGAGGACACCTCCACGTAGCCGGTGAAACAGGCATCCGCGGCGATGGCGGTGAGCGCGGTGCGCGCATCGGCGGCATCGCTCACGGAGTTGTCGCCGTCGGACGCGTAGAACAGGTAGATGTTGCAGCGTCCCGGGTTGTAGCGGGCGTCGATGATCTCGCGCACCTTGGCGAGCCCGGTGGAGGCCACGGTGCCGCCGGTGCCGCTCACCTGGAAGAAGTCCGGCTCGTTGAATTCCCACGCCTCGGTGGTGTGCGCCACGAACAGCGTCTCGAGCGAGCGGTATTCGCGCCGCAGTCCCTGCACCACCCAGAAGAAGAAGGTCTTGGCGAGCTTGCGATCACGGTCGGACATGCTGCCTGAGACGTCCAGCATGAAGAACACCACCGCGTGCAGCGCCGGCTGACGGCGCCGGGCGAGCTGGCGGTAGCGCAGATCCTCATCGATGAAGGTCGGGGTGGCGCCCGGCGCCCCGCGCCGCTTCACCAACTCCTTGAACGAGCGGCGCCGGTCGAGGCGCGAGCGTGCGCCGTGGCGGTCCCAGCCCTCGCGGATCCAGTCGGTTTCCTCGGACGGCCCGACGCGCGCCTTGAGGTTGGGCAGCTTCAGCGCCTCCCACAGCCAGTCGACGATATCGTCGATCTTGAACTCCAGCAGCAGCTGCACCTCGCCCTCATCGCGCCCACCGGGTCCCTTCTCACCCTGCCCCTGCTCGCGCCCGGGCGCGGAGAACACATCTCCGGGCTTGGCCTTGCCCTGCCCCGCCCCCTGCTGTTCCTCCGGGCGCCGCAGGCGGAAATGATAGTGCTCGAGCATGCGCACCGGCACGCGCACCGTGCGGGCGCCGCCGTTGATGACGTCGCCCCCGGCGATGATCTCGGGGAGATTGGCGCGCACCGCCTCGCGGACCTTCTCGTCGTGGCGCAGCCAGTCGCGCGCGCCGCGCGAAAACAGCTCGTACCACTTCGCCGCGCCGGAGGGATCGTCGCGCTTGCCGCCGTCTTGATCCATGCGCTACTGGTACACCTTTTCCGACAGCGCCGCTACTCCTGGGCGAGGAGCGTGGTGACGTAGCTGAGCGCCTCCTTGGCGCTGTGCTCGTCGTAGCCGTACTCACTGACCAGGCGCTGCTGTACCACGGAGATCTTTTGGCGCGCGTCATCGTCCGGACGCGCGGTGGAGGTTACCAGTCGCAGCACGTCGCGGCGCTCCTCGAACAGGTACTGCTCGATAGCCTCGCGCATGCGGGCGTGACTGGCGAGCTTGAACTTCTCGCCCGCCTTGAAGGCCACCATGGCCTTGCGCACCACTTCCTGCCGGAACGACATCTTGCCCGAGTCCGAGACCTTGATCTTTTCCTCGACCGAGCGCAGGAAGCGCTCATCGGCCGCGCGGGTCTCGCCGGTGATCGGATCGCTGACCTGGCGATGATCGAGCGAGGCCTCGACCTCGTCGAGATACTTCTCCAGCAGCTGCTGCGCCTCTTCCTCGAAGGAGGCGAACATGGCGCGGTGCACGTCTTCCTTGACCCAGCGGTTGTAGAACTCCTTGCGCGCCGTCACCAGATGATCGATCCAGGCTTTCTTCTGCTTCGCGTCCATGCGCGCATCGCTCTCGATGCTGTCCTTCAGGGCGAGCAACAGCTCCATGCTGGTGAGGCTGTGGGTGTTGCCGCGGGTGATGGCGTTGGAGATCGCATTCACCACGAAGCGCGGGCTCACCCCGGTCATGCCTTCCTCGGGCGTCTCGGCGTGCAGTCGCGTCGCTTCGGTCTCCGCGACCCCCTCGACCGCCTCGCCGGCATACAGGCGCAGCTTCTTGGGCGGGTCCAGTCCCTCGCGCTCGGACTTGCTCAGGCGCGTCAGGATGCCGAACACCGCAGCCAGATTGAGCACGTGCGGGTCGAGGTGCACGTTGCGGAACGCCGGCGCACCCGACACCAGCTTCTGGTAGATGCGCGACTCGTCGCGGTAGGAGAGCGCGTAGGGGATCTTGATGATCACCATGCGATCCAGCAGCGCCTCGTTCTCCTTCTCCTGCAGGAACTTGTGGAACTCCGCGAGGTTGGTATGCGCCAGGATGGTCTCGTCGAGGTGAATCAGCGGGAAGCGGGAGACCTTGACGTTCTTCTCCTGCGTCAGGGTGAGCAGCAGGTACAGGAACTCGCGCTTCACCTTGAGAATCTCGATCATCTCCAGCACGCCGCGGCTGGCGGCGTACACGGCGCCCGACCACGACCAGGCGCGCGGGTCGCCCTCGTCGCCGATCTGCGCGACCTTGGCCAGATCCACCGAGCCGACCAGGTCGGCGATGTCGGCGGTGGTGGGATCGTGCGGCGCATAGGTGCCGATGCCGATACGCGAGGCCTCGTTCAGGAACACGCGCTCGACCGGGACCCGCACGAAGTCGCCCTCGAATTCGCGCTCCACGAAATCGCGCGCCCACGGCGACAGCTCGCCGAAGATGTTCACGCCGTAGCGGTCACGAAACTCGGCGCGCAGGCTCGTGGGGATGAGGTTGAGGGGGTTCTCGCGCAGCGGCGAGCCGCGGATGGCGTACAGCGCGCCCTCATCCGTGCGGCTGTATTCCTCGAGCCCGCGCTTCAGCAGGATCGCGAGCGTCGACTTGCCGCCGGAGGGCGGACCGAGCATCAGCAGCAAGCGCCGGCCGACATCGGAACCGGCGGCCGCGGCCTTGAAGTAATCGACGACGCGCGACAGCGGCTCATCGATGCCAAACAGCTCGCGCTTGAACAGCTCGCGCGCACGCATGTTCTCGGAGGCGTCGGGCTGCGCGGCGCGCCCGTGCCAGCGCAGCATGTCCCAGATGTATTCATGGCTGGTGCGCGCGAGCGCCACCGCATGGCCGGGCAGGATGTTGCTCAGAAACTCGCCGAAGGTGCCTTCCCAGCGCTGGGCGCGGTGCAGGCGGCTGAAGGAGCTCAGGGTATCGATGAAGTCGGCGGTGGTGCCGTGGGAATTCTGGTCAGCAGCGAGCGGTGGCATCGTCCTTCCCTCCCGTTGTCTCATCGGTCTCGAACCCGATGCCGGCGATGCCGACCACAGCGGCGATGCCGACGTGATTATTAAGCTAGTCCCAACGCCGCGCACAATGAGTGATGGCCTTCAGATCCTGAGGTACCTGTTACGTTAAGACGGTCACAGCCGCGGATTGTTTCACTGCCCGCCGCGCCTGCGCCAGCGCCACTTCGAGCGCGCCGCGCACGCACTGCGGCGGTGCACGCCCGGGGCGCGCGAGGTCGGTGCCCGAAGAGCCGCGGAGACTGTTCGTTCGATGGTGAGCCCCTCGAGCGCGATGCGGCTCCGCACCATGGGCCGCATCTCTTTGGGGTTTCACCCCACAGACGCGCCATGCTTTGGAGTTGATGATCAACGTCGCGGCTTCCCGACGCAAGCTCTCATTATTGTGAACTAACGCACTGCGCTGCCCAAAAAGCTACATATGCTGCAACGGCGTGGATCCGCGCCCCGGAACGCTTGCCTGTCGCGGCCGCCCCGCTCCATGGATGGACTTTAGACAATCACTCGGCCGTCTTTGTTTGGAGACACCTCAAGTGGCCAGCGCACCAACGACTGCCTCCCGAAGTCCCGAAGCCTCGACCCGCACTCCCGGCAGCGCACCCCACGATTCCCGGCCGGTGGTAGACGTCACCGCTCTCACCAGCCGCGATGATTTTCTGCTCGAACTGGGCCAGACCCTCGGCGCTCAGGCCGCGGTGCGGCCGGTCGAATCCCTCGAGGAGGCCCTGCGCAGCATGGCGGGCGCCAAACGCGCCCAGGTCCTGGCGATCGACGCGCGCGAGGTCCCCGATGTGCGCGCCGCCGTCGACGCCGCGCAAGCGCAGGTGCCGCGCGCCGTGGTGCTGGTGTTCGCGGACGGGCCGGCCGAGAAGGAGCTAAGAGCCGCGCTCAAGGGCCGGGTATTCGCGGTGCTGGCGGCCCACATCGAGCCGCGCAAGACCCAGGCGGTGTTCGCGGGCGCCATGGCGGAGGCGCTGGCGGGCAAGGCTCCACCAACATCCCGCGCCACCCTCGCCGCGGCGAGGGACCTGACCATCGGAGCCTTCCGGCGCCGGCCGCGGGAGCCCGATGAGGAGCTCGCCGGCAGCAGGCCCCGGTTGGTGCTGATCGGGGCCGCACTGGCGGCGACGCTGATCGCCGCGGGTGCGTTCTGGTTCTTGATGTACGGCCGCGGCGGCCCGGTGACCCCGGCCAGCCAACCCGCAGCCGCGACGCCAGCCGCCGCAACCGGCGCCCCCGACAACGCGCCCGCCCCGGCGGCGCCAGCCCCCAGCCTCCTGCTGCAGGGCAAGGTGGACGAGCTGCTCGAGAAGGCACGCCTGGCCATGCATGAGCGCCGCTATACCGAGCCGGCCGCCGACAACGCGCTGTTGTATTACCGCTCGGCCGCGGCCGAGGACGCCGCCAACGGCGAGGCGCGCGACGGGTTGCAGCGCGTGGCGGGGGTGCTCGCCGCACGCTTCGAGGAGGCGCTCAGCGGCGGCCATATCGATGAAGCCGGGCTTACCCTTACGAATCTCAAGGCCGCCTCCGCCAGCGACCCGCGCGTCGCGGGCTTCGAGCAGCGGCTGCTTTCGGCCGCAGTGTCCAAGGCGATCGCCGATGGCAACGTCGATCGCGCCACCTCCCTGCTGCGCCAGGCGCAGCAATCCGGCAGCGTGGCCGCCGATCAGCTCGCCCGCTGGCGCACCGACATCGCCCGGCGCCAGGAAGAAGTCAAGGTGCAGCATCTGGCGAGCCTGGTCGAGGACCGTGTTCGTGACGGCAAGCTCACCGACGCAGACGACAGCGCCAAGAGCTACCTGCAGCAACTGCAGTCCACCGCACCCGCCAGCGCCGCCACGCAGCGCGCCGTTCACGCGCTGAGCGCGGCCTATCTGAAGAAGGCCCGCGATGCGGGACTGGCAAAAAACAGCGCCGATGAGGAGCGCTGGCTCACCGAGGCGCGCGGCTTGGGGCTGAAGGCAGCCGACATCACGGCGTTCCAGCACGAGGTGGCCGGCGCGCGGCAGAAGGCCGTCCAGGCCGACGCCGATCGGGCGGTGCAGCTGACGCGCGCGGCGCTGCGCGAGGGTCGGTTGACCGATCCGGCACAGGACAGCGCCGCCTGGTACCTCGGGCAGCTGCAGTCGAGCGACCCGGGCAATGCTGCCCTGGCGGATGCGGGCCGTGAGCTCTCGGGCAGGCTCCTGGAGCGCGCCCGGGCCGCGCTGCTCGCCGGCAAGTCCGGCGACGCCGATCTGGCGCTGGCGAAGCGCTGGGGCGCGGATCCGAAGGAGGTGCTCGCCGTGCAGCAGCTCGCCCCTCCGAAGTCCAGGGGACCCGACGCCGCCGCGCTCGCCCCGAGCCTCAAGCGCCTGCGCGCCCCGTCACCGGATTACCCGGTGTCGGCGCTGACGCAGCGCCTCGCCGGCAGTGTGACTCTGGAGTTCACCGTCAATACCAGCGGCGAGCCGCGCGATATCCACGTGGTGGAAGCGACGCCCCCCGGAGTGTTCGACCAGGCGGCCATCAATGCCGTGAAGCACTGGCGTTACGCACCGCTGCTCGTCGACGGCGCCGTCGTCGAGGTGCCCGTCAGGACCCGGATGCGCTTCGAGCTGCCCAAATAGGACAGGAGACCTCAGGAATGACCCTCGCAGGCCTGGTAGAACGCCGCCGCCGCCAACTGATCACCGCCGGCCTGGGCACGGCGCTCACCCTGGTGATGGGCGCGGTGCTCATCATGGGATTCCGGCTCGCCACGCACATGCGCGCCAACATCGGCTCGCTGCAGACGGCGAGCACCCTGCAGACCTATCCGGAAGAGATCTCCCATCAGCTGAACACGCTGCGCGATCGGCTCGAGGTCCGCGCGTATTCCGGCCAGGCGCTGGCCGACCTGCAAGGAACGGTCAGGCGCTTCGACCAGATGCTGAACGAGCTGAGCGTCTCCTCTGGAGGCAACTCGCCACAGCTGCACCGGGCGCTGCTGCTGTGGCATCAGTACGCTCCGGTGCTCGATCCGGTCCTCTCCTTCAGCGGCCAGCCCTACGTGGACTCGGACACCGCCGGCAGCTCGCTGTCGCGCGAGGGACGCCAGTACTACGCCGAGGTCAAACGGGCGCAGCTGTTCGCGAGCGACAGCAGCGGACAGCTGCAGGCACAACTCGCCGCGCTCGCCGCGACGCTGCAGCGCACCTGCTCGGACGCCGCGGCGCGGCTGCGCACGTTGCTGCTGGCCGGTGTGCTCGCGGCGCTGGCGTTGGCCGGGGCGGCCGGCTACTTCCGGCTGACGCGCTCGAGCCATGAACGCGCCGCGCGCGAGGCCCAGGAACAGACGCGCGACATCCTCAAGACCGTGCATGAGGGCTTTTTCCTCCTCGATGCGAACTACCGTATCGGCAGCGTGTGGTCGGAGGCCCTGACACGCATGTTTGGCCGCAAGGACTTCGCCGGCCTGTCGTTCGAGGAACTGCTCAAGGACCTGGTGGCGCCGGCAACACTCGCCACCGCCACCAAGTACATCAAGCTTCTGTGGGGCGATCGTGCCCACGAGAACCTGATGAAGAGCATCAACCCCCTGGGCCAGCTCGAGGTCGTCATGGACAACGGGCACGGCGGCAAGGAGACCCGCTACCTGCAGTTCGACTTCCACCGCGTCATGGGACCGGAAGGCGTCAAGCACGTGCTGTGCGCCGTCGGCGACATCACCTCCAGCATACTGCTCGCCCGCGAGCTGCAGGAGTCGCAGGAGAACGCCAATGCGCAGGTCGACATGATGCTCAGCATGCTGCACGTGGAACCGCTGCAGCTGCTGTCGTTCCTGGACACCGCCGAGACCAGCCTGAAGCTCGTCAACACCATCCTCAAGGAACCGGCGCGCAACGACGCCGAGTTCCGCAAGAAGCTCGGCGGACTGTTCCGCGAGCTGCACGGCATCAAGGGCGAGGCCTCGGCGCTCAACCTCAGGAGCATCGCCAGCCGCGTGCACGCACTCGAGGACATGGTGGCGGACTGCAAGAAGAAGCCCGAGCTGTCGGGCAATGACTTCCTGCCGCTGGTCCTGAAGCTCGATGATCTGATGGCGCATCTGCGCAGCGTGCGCGAGATGGCCGCGCGTCTGACGACGCTCAAGGAGACCGCGCCCGGCGCCGCGGCGGCCGTGGCTGCCGGAGCCCTGAACGGCTCGGGCGCCCTGCGGACACAGTCCCGGCCGGTGGAGGATCTGTCCCCCGCGCTGCAGGCGATGGCCGAGCGGCTGGCCGAGGATCACGCCAAGCGCTTCAGGCTGACGGTATCGGGACTGAGCGAGGTGCCGCTGCCGTACGCCGCGACCATCAAGGACTGCCTCATCCAGATGCTGCGTAACTCGGCCGTGCACGGCATCGAGGCGCCCGAGGTGCGCCGGGCGCACACCAAGCAGGATGTCGGCGTCGTGAGCGTGCACTTCCGCAAGGTCGGCGAGGGCTACGAGCTGGTGTTCGAGGACGACGGCGCGGGCATCGCCATCGAGGCGCTCAAGGCCGCCGCGGTGCGCAAGGCTCTGATCAGCGAACAGGAAGCCCGTGGCATGGACACGCGCGCCGCCATGGCCCTCATCTTTCGTCCCGGTTTCTCCACCCAGGAGGACGTTTCCATGGATGCCGGCCGGGGGGTCGGCATGGACGTCGTGGCGCGCAGCGTGTACTCGCTCGGGGGCAAGATCGGCGTGAGCACCCACCCCGGCCGCTTCACCCGCTTCAAGATCCTGCTGCCGGCCGTCCGGGCGGTCAGCAGCGCAGTCGCCTGAGGCGCTCGAGGCAACGCGCATGGGCAACAGCAACGCAAACGCAATGAACGGCAGCACAAAACGCTGCTTCAAGCTGATGATCGTCGATGACTCGAACCTCATGCGCCGGCGCATCGAGCGTTCGCAGCAGTTCGAGGACCTGCAGTTGGTGGGCACCGCCGGCAACGGGGTCGAGGCCCTGGAACTGTTCAAGAAAACCGACCCGGACGTGGTGACCATGGATATCACCATGCCGCGCATGGACGGCATCGAGTGCATCGGTCAGCTCGTCGCCCTGAAGCCGGCCGTGCGTATCCTGGTCATATCGGCGTTGGCGGACAAGGCGACGGCGGTGGAGGCGATGGAGCGGGGCGCGAACGGCTTCCTCAACAAGCCCTTCACCGACCGGCAGCTGAACGAAGCCATCACCGAGCTCATGCGCTAGAACCCCACAGGGAAAACTCCGACCATGCTGCACGAACAGGAGCTCAAGACCTTCGTCGAGGGGACGACGAATTTCTTCGAGGTCACCGCACAGCAGCCGGCCTCGATCGGCTCGCCCTACCTGATGGAGGGCTCACCCGCGGTGCACGAGTACACCGGGGTCATCAACATCTCGGGCAAGCGCCAGGGGGTGGTGTACTTCACCGCCCCCAAGGCCATGCTCACCGTGCTGCTGATGAAAATGCAGGAGAACGACTTCAGTCACGAGACCATGCGCGATCTGGTCGGCGAGGTCGCCAACATGATCTCCGGCAACGCGCGGCGCGACTTCGGCCGCGACTTCGTGATCTCGGTGCCGAGCGTACTGTCGGGCGAGAAGCCGCAGCTTCCACAGAAGCCGGGGATGCGCTCCTTCATCATCCCCATCAACTGGCGCAGCCACTCCGCCAAACTGATCGTCTCGCTCACCTGACGCCGCATTGATGCCGCACAGGCGCGAAACTGTGACGGCTGCACTGTTGCCGGTGTCGGCTTTCAAGCGTGATGGCGACGATGCAAGCCAGCGCGTTAGCCATCATCACCATGCGCCGCGAAGTCGCGGCCCGCTACGCCCGCATGACCCGCCTGTGGCTCGCGGCACACAATGCCTACCGTCGCCTGCACGCCGCCCCGATCAAGAATCTCACCGCATTGCGCGATGCCGCCCAGCGGCTCGAGCAACTCGACCGCGGACGCGCGGCGCTGCGTTCGGATCTGAAGGCGCTCGCGGACTGAAGACTTCAGGCGCTCAGCGCCGGCCGCCGCCCAATACCCGCGCCGGCAGCAGGATCAGCGCCCGCAGCAGCGCAAACACCCCCTCGACCGTGATGCCCACCAGCCTGAAGGGCAGACTCAGCAGCCACACCAGCGGGTACAGCAGCAGCGCCAGCAGCGCGAGCGGCCAGCACAGCACGAGCAGCAGCAGCCACAGGAGAAATCCGATCATTGACGATCCTTTTGCGGCGCGCCTAGAGTCGCTGCGAGTCATTGTATGTTGAACGCTCACTTCCAGCCGCCCCCCGCGCTGCATCCGCGCGACCGCGTGGCGGTCATCGCCCCGGCGAGCGCTTTCGACCGCCCCTCGTTCGAGGCGGGCCTGGCCCTCATCGCCGAGCGCTACCGCACCGCCTACGGCCCGGGAGTATTCGAGCGGCACCGCTACCTGGCAGGCGATGACGCACGGCGTCTGGGCGAGCTCACCGCCGCGCTGGGCGATCCCGACGTGCGGGCGGTGTTCTGCGCCCGCGGCGGCTACGGCGCGATGCGTCTGCTGGCGCGGCTGGCGGCCGCCAGCCCCCCCAGCCCGCCGAAGCTGCTGATCGGCTTCTCCGATATCACGGCGCTGCACCTGTGGCTGCAGACCCTCGGCCGGATCAGCGTTCATGGACCGGTCCTCACCCAGCTGGGACGCCTGCCCCCCGCGACCTGCGAGCGGCTGTTTTCCGTGCTGGAATCCACCTCCCCGGCACCGGCGTTGAAGGGCACGCTGACCTGCGTTGGCGGGGTGGCCGAAGGGCCGCTGCTGGGCGGGAACCTGTCGGTCGTCACGCGACTCATCGGCACGCCGTTCATGCCGGGGCTCGATGGCGCCATCCTGCTGCTCGAGGACCAGGGCGAGCGCCCCTACCGCCTCGACCGCATGTGGACGCACCTGCAGCTCGCCGGAGTATTCGACCGTGTGCGCGGCATCGCGCTCGGCTCATTCACGGGCTGCGAGGAAAAGGACGCGCCTTACAGCAGCACCGAAGTGCTGCGCGAACTGGCGCGCGCGACCGGCCTGCCCTGCGCCGCCGGCTTTCCCATCGGCCACGGTGAGCTCAACGAGCCCGTGCCGCTCGGGGTGCGCGTGCGCCTCGACGCCGACGCCCGCAGCCTCAGCTTCCTGGAGGCGGCGGTCGCGCCCTAGAGGCCTCAGGAGTTAGCGCCGCTGTCCGTGACGATGTGGCCGTCCTTCACCGGGATTCGCTTCCCGGGATCATGGTCCATGTGCACGCGATGCTCCTTGGAGTCGAGCCGGTACACCACCTCGTAGCCGTCCGGCACCTCGCTGCGGTCGTATACGGTGGTGCACTGTTGCTCGGTGCTGGTGTAGGTGTCTCCCTGCTGCACCTTCTGCTCAATCTTGTTGCCCGCATAGCCGCCGGCCGCCGCTCCGGCTACCGTGGCCAGGGCCTTACCGCTGCCGCCGCCAATCTCGTGGCCCAGGAGGCCCCCCACCACGGCACCGACACCCGTGCCGAGCAGGCGATCACTATCCTTCGCCGGCTTGGTGCGGGTTACCTGCACGTCGCGGCATTCCTGCCGGGGAGTCCTGACGGTCTTGTGCTGGGCCGTGACGCTGAGCACCTCGGCGCCGCGCGAGGCGCTGACGACGCGATAGCCGGCGACCGCGCCGGCGGCCGTCACGACGATGGCACCGATCACAAACCCGGTTACGGTTGACTTGTTCATACTCGCACTTCCTCCGTGAGTACTGCCGCAGCGCATGGTAGGGATACCGCGGCGATATTCAATGAGACCTTCCGGTTCCGGGAAAATGCCCCTGTCGCCAGCTCGCGACGCTAGCGCAACCCTTGGGGGCAAAGCCGCCCTGACACGGCTAGTCGAGGCGCCGGACCTGCAGCGCCGAGAACGCCCCGCCCGCGTCGCGCTCGATGTGGAACTCGATCGGGCGGCAGCAGACTTCGCAGTCCTCCACGTAGCCAGGCTCATCCGTGGTCAGATCGACACGCGTCTGCAGGCGCTCGCCGCAATACGGGCAGCGCACCGCCACGAACTGCTCGGGCGCCACGCGCGAGGGTCCGCGGCCCGGCTCCCAGACCGGCTCCAGGCCATAGAGCCGATCGATGCTGTGCGTGTCGAGGCGCGTGATCCGCCTGCGCAGGCGCTCGAGTTCGGTTGCCTTGCGTCGCTTCATCGGGCCTTGCTCGCTCCATCATTGCGTCGGGGCGTGGCGAACTGCGATGCTGCACTCAACCGCCAAGCGAGGATACGACCCTATGCCGATCGTCCGTGCCGGCGGAGTGCTGCTGTGCGCCGCCGCCGCCACGACTCTGGCCGGCTGCGCAGGGAGCAGACTGTCGCCGGATGCGCCGGCGGGCGTCAACCTGGCAGGCGCCTGGAAGCTCAATCGCTCCGCCAGCGACGACCCGCAGAGAGTGCTGGACCGGATGCGCGCCGAGGCCTTCAAGCGCATCGGTCGACGGGTGACGGCCGGACCGCGCCCGGACGGGCGCGGCGGCGGCACGCGCACCCAACCCGAGGATCAGCCGCTCGAGGAAGAACCCGCCCCGGTACGCGCCGCCCACGGCGCTGCTCGCCCGGATCCGCTGCTGCGATCGCCCATGGCTCGTGTCCTGCTCACGAGCGTCGCGCGCAGCGATTTGCTCACCGTACGACAGGGGCCCGGGCAGTTCGCGCTCGACTACGGCAGCTCGCAGCGCAGCTTCACCCCCGGCGCGCGCAGTGTCGTGTCGGCGGAGAGCGGGGTGGCGGACCAGACCTCCGGCTGGAAGGGCCGGGAGTACGTCATCAACGTGCGGGGCCAGTTGGGTCCGGATGTGACCGAGCGTTACGGCCTGTCGGCGGACGGCAGGCACCTGGTGGCGAGGCTGCACATCGCGACCGAGGAGCTGTCCGCCGTGGACCTCACCCGCGTGTACGACCCGACCAATGAAACCGCGCCGCGGCAACTGCCTACCAACGACTGAGCTGCCGCGCCGCATGCGCAGTACCCCCGGGCGCGAGCTCGGTCGCGCTGTGCGCGCCGCGGCGGGCTGCGTGTTGCTGCTGGCGGGCGCCGCCAGCGTGCGCGCCGGGCAGCCCGCCGCCACCGCAGCCGCGAGCGCGCCGGGCGCCGACACGGAAATCGTGGTCGAAGGACGGCACGAGGGCCCGCGGATGTGGCGGGTGCGCAAGGGCGATCACACGCTGTGGATCCTGGGCACGATCTCCCCGCTGCCTAAGAAAATGGTGTGGCAGCCCGATGCCGTGCAGGAGGTCCTGCGGTACACGCAGGAGGTGGTCCCGGCCTGGCCCACCTACGGCATCGGCGCGAACCCCTTGACGGCGCTGCGCGTGTATATCGAGTGGCGGCGCCTGCAGAAGCCCCCGGATCACATGCCCCTGCGCCAGGCCCTGCCGCCGCCGCTGTATGCGCGCGTGGCCGCGCTCGAGGCGCGCTTCGACCCCAACGACAGCAAGCTCGAGCAGATGCGTCCGATGCTCGCCGCGCGCCAGCTCCTCACGCGGGTATTCGACGCTTCGGGCCTGGCACAGCAGAACGAGGTGCAGCAGTCAGTCCTCAGGCTCGCCCGTGAGCAGGGCGTGCGCGTGCACCAGGACCGCCTGAAGATCGACGATCCGGTCAACGTGCTGAAGGATGTCGAAGCGACGCCCCTGTCGGGGGAGATCGCGTGCCTCGACGCCGTGGTGACGCTGCTGGAGACGGACCTCGGTCCCATGCAGGCCCGGGCGCGCGCCTGGGCCCTCGGAGACGTCGACACCCTGCGCCGGCTGCCGCACGCCGACGACCGTACCGCCTGCGTCGCGGCGGTCTCCACCTCCGAGCGGGTGCGCAACCTCATCACGCGCGCGCAGGATGACTGGCTGATCGCGGTGCAGGACAGCCTCGCGCGCAATCGCGGCACGCTCGCCGTGCAATCGATGGATCGGCTGCTGGGCGAGAACGGCGCGCTCGCCGCACTCAAGTCGAAGGGCTATCTCGTCGAAGGGCCGTGAGCGCGCGACGCGCTCAGCTCCTGAGCGCGCAGCTCCAGGCGATCGCCAGTGAGGCGAGCGCAGCCGCGCCGCTCAGCCATTGCGGCACACGGTCCAACTGGAGCTGAAAACGCGGCACGGCGGCGGTGACACCCAGGAGCGAGCCGACCGCGAACCCCGCCAGGTGCGCGACCAGGTCCGTGCCTTCTCCGGCGGACCCGGTCCAGCCCAGCAGAATCACGCCGGCGATGAGCGGACCCCAGCGTCGCGCCCAGCGCTGGGGCAGCTGGAAACGCTCGCGCCACGAGTACGCCGACATCGCCCCCAGGGCCGCAAACACCGCCGTCGAGGCGCCAACCGCCTGGTGCTGCGGCGGACCCAACAGGCCCTCGAGCAGGTTCGCCAGCGCGGCTCCCGTGACGGTGAGGAGCCACGCCGTACCTGCGCCCATCTGCCGGGCCGCGAGGTAGCCGAACCACACCCCGGCGCACAGGTTCGCGGCCAGGTGCGGACCATCCAGGTGCAGCGTGAGCGCGGTCCACGCACGCCACCACTGACCGGCCTGTACGCGCTGGGCATCGAGCACGCCCAGATCAAAGGCATCGAGCCGCACGAGCCCGCTCGAAAGCGCCGCGGCCACCCCGATCAACACCGCGACGTACAGCACGCAGCCGACCCAGGCGTGCGGGTACACGCGCGGCGGGGGTGGTGGTGGGGGCGGCGCACGGTTCTCGGCTTCGTATTGCAGCAGGTGCCGGATCGCATCAGGCGCGTCCGGACCCGCGACCTGCAGCAGGAATTCACTGTCCGCGTGGGTCACGAAGGCGGCCACCTCCACCGCGGTCAGCACCAGCAACCGCTCGTCGCAGTCGCGCCGGCGCGGCGATCGGAACACGGTGGTCAGCTCTTCCAGATCAGGCCTCCTGAGTGCGCAGCCGCAGCGCGGCGAGAACGCGGCGCACCACATCCCCGAGCAGCTCGTAGAGCGCGGCGCTGGAGCGCGCCAGCGCGGCCGGAGCGGGCAGGTAACGCAGCAGCCCCCTCTCGCGGGGCGCCCACACACCCGCGGGTGCCGGCACCACCGTGAGCCCCGCGCTCGCAAACTCGTGCGACGCACGCCACTCGTGGGTACTGTCCGTCACCAGCAGGATCCGCGACACGCCCGCGGCCTTGAGCAGCCGCGCGGAGAACTGCGCGTTCTGAAAGGTATCGCGCGAGTGATCCTCGACCCAGCGCACCTGGATGCCGAAGCCCCGCGCCAGCGAGGCGCGCATGGCGAGTGCCTCCTCGGCGGTGCCGGAGACCAGCACCGGCAGCGCGGTGTGATGCGCGAGGAACGCCGCGTAGGTGACCCGCTCGAGGAGCACGGAACCGGGAGCGGGCTCCCCGCCATACTCGGGCGCGGCGACGCGCTCCTCACCACCGCCGAGAATGACGATCGCCTGGGCCTGAGAGGCTCGGGTCAGATCGAGCGCCGGCTCGCGCTCGGCGGCCCGCGCCAGCGCATCCGCCACCAGCGGCGTCGCCAGCAGCCACAGCGACGCGAGGCCCGTGCCGAGCAGCAGCCAGCCGGCCCTGGCTGCGCCCGCCGAGGCGCGCGACCGCAGCAGCCAGGCCCCGGCGGCCGCGACCAGCAGCGGGCCCCCGGGCGGCAGCAGCAGCGTATGCAACAGTGACTTCAGGGTGATGAACATGCGGCGGGGCGCGTGGCTCTGACCTTACAGGCGGATCTTCTGCCAGGCGCGGGAGCGCCAGCGCAGCAACAGCGTGCTCCCCAGCACCATGACATAGATGAGGACCGCAACCCAGCCGCCGACCGCGCCCCAGCCGAATTGCGGCAGGAAGTGCACCCAGCCCTGTCCGGGCGCAAACGTGAAGGCGTGCGCCAGCGGCACGAACAGCAGCAGCGACACCGAGAGCACCAGCACCGCCGGGACCCTGACATCGCCCGCTCCGCGCAGGCACATGCTGCTGCCCATGTTCAGGCCGTCGAAGAACTGGTAGCCGGCCGCCAGCCACAGCAGCCGCATGCCGAGCGCGACCGCGGTCGCCGCCTCGGCATCGTGCGAGCCGGTGAAAAACGGCAGCACCCACGGACCGCCGAGCGCAATCAGCACGCCGATGCCGCCCATGTAGAGCGCGGCGAGCAGGATCACGCGGTTGCCCACCCGCAGCGCCCAGCCGCGCGCCCCCGCGCCGATGGATTGCCCGACCAGCGTCGTGCCCGCAGAAGCGATGCCGAACCCGGGCATGTAGGCGAGTGAGGTCAGAATCACCACCATCTGCGTGGCGGCGCCGCCCGCCGTGCCGAGCCGCGTCTGCATCATCTGAAAGGTGGCGAACCCGAGCAGGTCCGCAGCCGGTGACAGTCCCATCGGAACCCCGAGGCGCAGCTGCTGCAGCAGTGTGCCGCCGTGCGGCCGCCACGTCAGGTGCGAGCCGTAGCGGCGCCGGTAATGCGCGCGCAGAAAAATCGCCACCGCGAACAGCAGGCCTGTCAGCTGCGCGACGTTCGTGGCCCAGGCGGAACCGGCGATGCCCCAGCCGAGGCGGAAGATGAACAGTTGGTTCAAGAGCGCATTCGTGACCGTGGTCACGATGGTGATCAGCAGCGTGACGCGCGGCCGCCCGATGCCGTTGAAGAATCCGAGCA
>WNFQ01000030.1_pt1 | contig 67304 bp, 69 predicted proteins | sample 5400171 | NCBI WGS metagenome assembly WNFQ01 (sample SAMN13153356, study PRJNA577476) | soil metagenome | isolation source: 20 cm soil under Madrone tree | place: USA:California | collected 2016-06-14
CGATCCGTTTGCTCCCTTCGGCGGGTTCAAACAGTCGGGGATCGGTCGGGAAGGCGGGATCTTCGGGCTGCAGGAGTACCTTGAACCCAAAGCAATAATCGGCTAACCCGAGAAATGTCCTGACAGCGCGATTGCTTCCAGACGAAACGCCAGCGAGAGAAAAAATGACCGTCCACGTGCCAGACCGTTTCAAAGTCGCGAACGCCTTTTGGATAGGGCTCGGTAAGATCGGACTTACGCCAGCAGCGGTGCTGAGCCAAGCTCGCTTGCCACTGACTGTTTACGACGGCAAGAAGAATCTCGTCACAACAGCGCAGTTCTTTGCACTCTGGCGTGCCGTGGGCGAGCTCTCCGCGGATCCGGCCGCGGGCCTAAAAATCGCCACTCAGATCGACGTTGGCAATCGGCCACCGTCAACTATGGCGGCCTACTACGCCCGTGACTACCGGGATGCCCTCACCCGCCTTGCTCGCTTCAAGCAACTGTGTTCGCCCGAGGAACTGCAAATCAAGGTGAGCAAGGACGAGTGCGTGATCGAGCCTGTGTGGCTCCACTCGCAGGAAGAAACGCCGCCTTTGTTGACAGACGCCACCTTCGTCTCCTTCGTTGAACTTGGTCGCCGCGGCACAGGGCATTTGGTTACGGCGAAAAGGGTCGAGCTGAGGCGCAGCGCGGAGGCGACCGGCTTCCACGAAGCCTATTTCAAGGGCCCGATCAAGTTCGGAGCGCGACGGAATGCGCTCATCCTGCATGCGACCGATATCGACCGACCATTCCTTACCTACAACGCCGAGTTGCTTGACATGTTGAATCCACAGCTCGAACGCGCTCTTGAAGAGCGCCGTGCGCAAAGTTCGATCAGTGAGCAGGTGAAATGGATTCTCAAACGCATGCTCGCGGGAAGCCGGCCGGAGATGTCGGCCGTGGCGCGCGAGCTCGGGTTGAGCGATCGGACCTTGCAGCGTCGAATCATCGATGACGGCGCAACCTTCCGGCAGCTGCTTCTTGAGGCGCGGCAGGAACTGACGCACGAGTACCTCAACCGGCCGGAGATGGATGTTACGGAAGTGGCATTTCTGCTCGGCTACGAGGATGCGAATTCTTTTTATCGAGCTTTCCGAACGTGGGAAGGGACGACACCCTCGCAGTTGAGGGCATCGCTCCGATCCGGTTACCGACAACGTGGGGAATGACGATCAGCGACGCCCATTCGGAACTACACTCGAAGGTTGTGCCAGTCGGACCGCTGCGATGCACTGTACGCCGTGTCGACGGCCGCGAGATACCCGCCGTCGACAAGGATATCTATCCCATTGATCAAGACCGCATCTGCCGATGTGGCGAGCCATACTGCGGCGGCAATCTCAGAGGACACTCCGAGACGCACGTCGCGTGGCAAATCGTCCGCCTGTTGCACCTGGCTGGCACGCTGCCTACCCATAGCGGTATCGGCAATGATCCCTGGCGATACCGACACAAGCCGCGCACCCCTTTGGGCCCACAGCGACGCTCTTTTCCTCACCTGCTGAATGGTGCCGCGCTTCGAGACTGAGTAAGCCAGTCGACCAGATGACACTGCCGGGAATCGCTTTGCCATGTGCGCGACGAAGTCGTGCGGATCACCACGAGGATTGGTGGTCGCCTCATCAAATTCCGATGCCAGGCTGCGATAGGCAGCCAGGGAAGCCAAGCACACTCCGGTCGCCCCCGGAACCAGCGAAGCTTGAAAAGCTTCCAGGATATTGATCGTACCGAACAAGTTAACAGCGACGATGGTCTCAGGCGCCGTAGGGGGCGCGACGCCCGCGGTGTGTATCAATACGCTCCATTGGCCGAGCCGGGCCGCAGTCCGAGCAATCTCGCAGGCACCCTCCGGCACCGTAATGTCCGCCACCAGGGAGGTCACATCGACTCCATCATGAGCGAGGGTAGTTGCGGCCTCGCCCAGACGGGTTGCATTGGCGTCAGTGATCAGCAGCCGCCGTTCACGAAAGCGTTGCGCGCATGCCAGCCCAAGGTGACCAGCCCCACCAGTGATGACGACCAACCCGTTCTCTAGCATGAGAAATTTCCCGAATTCAGTGAACACAACGAACGCTTGCCGCCAGCACCCGCCGATTGCCGCTCCGCGCGGCATCGCTGTCCCTGCATAACGCTCGTCCTGGACAGGTGACAGGGGGGTCGGCAACGGACTTCATTAATGGGTATACATTCCCATAAAGGAAATGATATCCTATAAAGACATCGAAACACAGACAGGCTGGCACCCGGGGGTAACTGTGAAACGACGATATCTTTACATCTGCTCGGCATTCATGGTTAGCATGATGATTGCAAATGTGGTCCGGGCGGAAAGTCCGGCGCAAGCGCCGGCAGGCGCCTCAGACGGTGCCAGCGATGCGCTCCAAGAAGTCGTAGTGAGCGCGCGCCGGCGCGACGAAAATCTTCAGAGCGTCCCGGTGGCCGTTACCGCATTCAATGCCGAGGCACTGACGGACCACAATGTAACCTCCGTCGAAAATCTGGGTGCGATTACCCCTAGCCTGAGCTTTTCGAGGTCCACCTATGGCTTCCTTGGAACAAGCGTTGCGATCCGTGGTCAGCGGCCCAACGATCTGGATCTCAGCCAGACACCATCAGTGGGAATCTACGTGGATGATGTCTACTTGAGCTCCACCATGGGCTTGAGCGCGATCAGCCTTGCCGATGCCCAATCCGTGGAAGTGCTTAAAGGTCCCCAAGGCACCCTGTATGGACGCAACACCACCGGGGGTGCCATCAAAATTTCGACCGGTCTACCCGATCTGCAGCAGGCTACGGGATTGGTCCGGGCGGGCGGCGGCAACGAGAGTGATGCGCGCGCCTACGCGAGCTTCAGCGTGCCGCTGATCAATGATCATCTCGCCTTCAGTGTGAACGGCAGCTACGACAAGAATGATGGCTATGGTCGAGACACACTGAGCAATACCTACATTGGCAATACCGATATCAAGAGTATTAATGCTGCCTTGCGATTTCAGCCGGACGAGTCTTTTCAGGCCATTTTACGCGCCGGGTATCTCCGAGCTTCAAGCGGCGGCCTTCTAACGACGCTCACTGCAGTTGTTCCGGGAGGGGGTCTCAACACAATTGCCGCGTATCAGCTGGGGTATGGCCTCACGCCTGCGGGATTCGCGCAGGCCCTAAGCTATCTCAATAGCCATTACGTCGATCAGCAAGGCTTTGATCGGCAATACAACGGCCCCTTGTCGCAAAACGTCTTCCAGACGACGACCTCCCTGACACTGGAGTATGACGTTTCGCCAAGCCTGGCCCTCAAGTCCATTTCTGCATTCCAGCGGGTCTCAGATTTTCTGGTGGGCGACAATGACGGCACGCTGTTCCGCACCGTGGACGGCGACTTCGAAAACATGTCGACTTACCAGATCACCGAAGAACTGCAGGCAAGTGGCTCTCTCCTGAATGATCAGCTCAAGTACACCGGTGGCTACTACTTCTATCGACTGCCCGGCGATGAAAGTGCACACGCTAATGTGCTCTTTCCTCTCGTCGGCGAGACCATATTCAACAACAATCACATGCTAGACCGGAGTCACTCCGGATACGGACAGGCGACCTATACGGTCGTTCCTCGAGTCCGGCTAACCGGCGGAATCCGCTTTACCGACGAAATCAACGCACTGACAACACGCAATCAGGTCATCGTACCGGGGGCTGTGAATTGCAACGTGCCACCGTCTGAGTCGATCGACGGTGAATGCGAGGCAAAATTCTCCACGCACAGTTCGAACTGGTCCTACACCGGAAGCGTTGACTATGATGTCTCGGATTCTGTGCTCGCCTATATCAAAACCAGTCGCGGTTATAAAGCGGGTGGCATTAATCAGCGCGGGAACGTCGGCGGCGGCTATACGCCGTTTCAGCCCGAACAGGTTACCGACTATGAGATCGGCGTGAAGTCGGAACTTTGGGATCACCGTATCCGCCTGAATGCGGCGGGGTATTTTTCGAAATACGAGAATATCCAACGCACCGTACTCGTTGCAGGTATCGGGGGTGGGCCCGAGACTGCGGTTCTCAATGCCGCCAACGCCAACATCAAGGGTCTGGAACTGGAACTGACCGTTCGCCCGACATCGAACCTGACCTTGAGCGCCACGGGTTCATTCATCGACGCCGGATACAGCCGTTACATAGATCCGCTCACACTCGCCGACTATTCTGAGCACGTCTTTCCGGGCGTGCCGCGCTGGCTCGGAGACCTTTCAGCGCAATACGAATACACCATTCCCGTCGGCACCTTGAAGACCTCACTCGACTATAGCTATCAGAGCAAGGTCAACTACAGCCCCGACAATAATCTGCCGCCGTCGGCGATCTTCCCGAAAGGGACCGCGCCCTATACATCCCAGGGCGCCTACGGTTTGCTCAACGGCCGGATGAGTCTGGATATCGAGCACACCAAGTGGCAAGTCGCGCTGTGGGCGCGGAACTTGACGAACAAGTACTACTATGACGGCGGCGATGACTTCGCGACCACGGTGGGCTATTCGACGCTCTTCGTGGGTCGTCCGCGAACCTATGGGGGCGAAGTGGCCTACCGGTTTTGATCGTATGGCAGAACGACGCGATCATCTGACTCGCCAGGCCGCCTGTCTCATCTGGATGCTGAGCGCCATCGCGCCATCGTGCGGCGCGGTCGAAGCCGAGTCAGGCGGCTACTACGCGCCATCGCAGGCAAAGGCGGGTGCGGAAATCTATGCCGGCCACTGCGCCAGTTGCCATGGCGCCGCACTCGAAGGCGCCGCGGCGCCGGCGCTCTCCGGAGATGCATTTGCGCATCGCTGGCAGAATGGGCAACGAAACGTGGGCGATCTTCTGCATCGCATTGATTCGACCATGCCGCTGGGGGCGCCGCACACCCTGTCCCGCGAGGAGTACGCCGATGTCACCGCCTACGTGCTGTCTCGGAACGGGTACCCGGCTGGCGGCACCCGGCTCGGTGAGGAATCGGGTTTGGTTTCGCTCGCCGGGGACTCGAAGGCAACTTCTCACCTCCGAATTGAATTGCCGAAAGTCGTGTTCGCGGACCGCGCTGGCGGCATTCATCCTGCCGATGCGGAGCTCCGAGAGCACCCGAGCGAGAACTGGCTCATGTACAACGGCGACTATGCCGGCGACCGGTTTTCCTCACTGACTCAAATTACGCCAAGAAATGCGCACCGTCTGCAGGCGGTTTGCGCCTTTCAGGCAGGAGAGATCGGCAACTTTCAGTCAGCGCCGGTGATCTTTGACGGCCTCCTGTACTTCACCACACCGTACAACACCTTTGCCCTGGATCCTCTGACCTGCGCCAAACGCTGGGAGCATCGATACCCGGAGGACAAGGCCGTGACCCTGGCGTTGAGTCGCGGCGTCGCGCTCTATCGGGGCAAGGTGTTCCGATCCACTCCGAACGGGCACCTGCTCGCGCTCGACGCAAAATCCGGACGTCTCGCATGGGACGTCTGGTTGGCTAACAAGGATGAGGGCTACTGGCTGAGCGCAGCCCCGATCGCCTACGACGGCATGGTGTTCATGGGCACCGCAGGTGCGGATTGGGGGACGCCCGGACGTCTTTACGGGTTCGACGCCGAGGATGGGCATTTGATCTGGACGTTTCATACCATTCCCACCGGCCATGAAGTGGGTGCCGAGACCTGGCCCGCGACCGGGCAGTGGGGCGGGGCTTCGTTCTGGAGCACCTTTGCGCTCGATGCCCATCATTCGCTTCTGTTTGCCTCGCTCGGCAATCCCGCGCCCGACTACAACGGCGACAGCCGCCCCGGCGACAACCTATTCTCCAACTCTGTCGTGGCGCTCGATGCCCACACCGGTCAAATTGCTTGGTGGGTCCAGCAGCGTCCCCATGATACTCACGATTGGGATACTGCGGCGGCACCCGTCTTGTACGACAGCAAGGCGGGACCGCGCATGGCGGTGGCGAGCAAGGACGGGTGGCTGTACGTCTACGACCGGGAACGGCCTACCCTAATCCAGCGGCTGGAAATCAGTCCGCACGTCAACGCCGAGGTCCCGCTCAGCACCCAAGCCGAGGTTTATCATTGTCCTGGGATCTCCGGCGGCGCCGTATGGAACGGACCGGCTTTCTCCAGGAGAGACGACTTGCTGATCGTCAACTCCGTTCATTGGTGCGGAAAGACCCGGCTGACGGAGGAGACCTTCATGGAGGGCTCGTCGTTCTTCGGCGGCGAGCACACCTGGGATCTTCCGGAAAGCGCGCGGGGTTTTACCCGTGCGTTTGACGCATCGAGCGGAAAGGAAAAATGGGTGAGAGAGTTTCCCGCTCCCATGCTGGCGGCGGTGACGCCCACCGCGGGCGGGGTGACGTTCACCGGCACGTTGTCGGGTGAGTTCCTCGCGCTCGACAGTGCCACGGGTCGAACTCTGTACAGTTTCAACACCGGCGGCGCCGTGGCGGGGGCTCCCTCGACGTACGAAATCGACCACCGGCAACTGGTGGCCATTGCAACCGGAAACACCTCCCGGGTCCATTGGATGACGGGAGGATCGATGACGCTCATGATATTCGCGTTGCCCAAGGGCCAGTCCGGATCATGAAGACGGTTTTCCGCCCACACCGATTCTTGCGGAGGCTGATATGAGTACTGATGTAGTTGTGGTTGGCTGCGGGGTGGCCGGCATGGCGGCGGCGGTTGCAGCGGCGGAACAGGGTCTGCGAGTGACTGTTCTTGAGCGGGTCGATGAGAGTGAGCGCGGCGGCAACTCGCGCTATACCAGCGCCTGGATGCGAATGAGCAATGAGGATGAGATCTCGGACGACCTCGTGGATCTTTTGGTCGAGCGAGGACATGGAGCGATTCCACCTGACTTTGCGAAAGAAGCCACCCGTAACTATGCCGATTGGCCTTCGCAGCTCAAGGCGTACGCATTCACCGATCCTGAACTCGTGACGGCCCTTGCCGAGAATGCGCCGGCCACCATGCATTGGCTGAAGTCGCACGGGATCAAGTTCACCACCTACGAGCCCATGCTGCTTGAAACGGGCGCGGTGCGGATGGGGCCGAGCGGCGGTGGTCTTGCCGTCATCGACGCGCTGGGAAAATCTGCGGAACGGCTCGGCGTCCGGTTTTTGTACCACACCACCGCCAGGAGCCTGCTGCAGAATGCGGGCGGCAATGTTGGCGGGGTGCGGTGCTGGTCGAAAGCCAAGGGTCTCTTTGACCTCGAGTGCCAATCGGTGGTGATCGCCTCGGGCGGATTTCAGGGCAACGTCGAGATGATGACCCGCTACGCCGGCGCCAATGCTGTGTTCGCGCGCCCCGTTTCCGCGGGCGGCATCAACAACAAGGGTGAGGGGCTGGAGATGATGCTGGCAGTTGGGGCAGCGCCCGCCGGCCAGTACGACATGTTTCATGGCGCCCCCATCGATCCTCGTTCGGTTCGGGCCGAGGCCATCGTCGGCGCGATCAACTTTGGCATCCTGGTGAATTCCCAGGGGCGGCGCTTCATCGACGAGGGCACCAACACTTACGAGCATTTCTACGACGAAGTTGCCTGGACCATCATGCGTCAGAAACAGGGTCTTGCGTATCTCCTGTTTGATGGGAGCTTATTCGATATCCCGCACGTTCGGTCCCGCATTCAAACCGAAGTCGAGCCCGTGCGCGCGGAGTCGATCACCAGCCTCGCCCAGGCACTGTCGCTGCCCGCGGAAGCTTTGACCAAGACGCTTCGGGACTACAACGCGGCGACCCGGCCCGGGAGCTTCGATGCGCGGCGCCGCGACGCTCTTTGCACCGAGGGGCTGGCGTTGCCGAAGTCCAATTGGGCCCGTCCCATCAAGGAAAACGACTTGCGCGCATTTCCCATTATGTGCGGCAACACGTTCACCTGCGGCGGCGTGAAAATCACGGCCGACGCGGAGGTTGTCAATCGTGACGGTGCCGTGATCCCTGGACTCTATGCCGCCGGCGAGACGACCGGCCTCTACTACACCCTCTATGTGGGGGCGACTTCGGTGCTTCGTGGACTGGTGTTCGGCCGCCAGGCCGGTCGCAAGATCGGCGCTGAATTGGGTCCCAAAAGAAGTGCAACGCGGGCTAGGGGGATCACATGACGAATCGCGATGCCAACGACGACCTCAAGCGCCTTCTCACCCACCACGAAATTGCGGAGCGTCTCGCCATCTGGTGCCGGTCCGTGGACGCTCGGGACTTTGCCACGCTCAGTCAGGTGTTTCATCCCGAGGTCATCTGGGACTTTGGCCAGGGGATCGTGGATCGAAATCTTGCGCAGCTGATCACTCGCATTGAGGCGCACATGCTCGGCGCCAGTTATTGCGGAGCCAGACACATTCACGTTTCCAACCTGTGCACACGCGCCGAGGGGGAGGCGATGATTTCCGACGCCTACTTCCTGGCGGTCTCGGCAGGCACCCGACAGTTCGCCGGGCAGACCTTGATGGAATGGGGCCAGTACCATGACACCTGGCGGATGACGGATGATGGCTGGCGGATCGTCCAGCGCGACTATCGAATGGACATTCAACAGGGTCCGTTGGGGATCCTGTATGCCACCGCCCCACCCGACATGTGGCGCGAGGGCGATGCACGTCGCCTGGACGGAAAGCGCTGAGCATGCTCAATCGGCACACGCTCTTCATTACTGGCGCGAGCCGGGGCATTGGACTTGCGATTGCCTGTCGCGCCGCGCGCGATGGCGCCAATGTCGCGTTAGCGGCGAAGACGGCTACCCCGCATCCACGACTGCCCGGCACCATCTACACGGCGGCCGAGGCCGTAGAAGCGGCGGGCGGCAAAGCGCTGCCCCTCATCCTCGACGTTCGCGATGAACAGGCCGTGCGCGCCGCCATGGCGGCAACTGCCAAGCAGTTCGGCGGGATCGACATCCTGATCAACAATGCCAGCGCGATTTCCCTCACCGCCACGCCAGACACCGATGCCAGACGATTCGATCTCATGCATCAGATCAACGCGCGTGGCACCTACGTCTGCACCCGGGAGGCTCTGGGGTATCTGCGGGCGAGCGCCGCCGCCCACGTGCTGAACATCTCGCCGCCTCTAGATTTGAGCCCGCACTGGTTCGGTCCGCACGTCGCCTACAGCATTGCCAAGTTCGGCATGAGTCTTTGCACGCTGGGACATGCCGAGGAATTTCGGCGCTACGGGATAGCCGTCAACTCGCTCTGGCCCATCTCGACCATCGATACCGCGGCGGTGCGCACTCACCTCGCCAACCTCTCGCGCACCAGTCGCAAACCGGAGATCATGGCGGATGCGGCTCATGCCATTATCAGCAAGCCGCCCGTTGCAGCCACCGGGCAATTCTACCTCGACGAAGTCGTGCTGAGATCCGAAGGCATCGACGATTTCAGCAGGTATGCAGTGGATCCTGCCGCCGCAGTGACCGCAGACTACTTCGTGAACGAGGAGGTGCTTGACGGCCTCCCCACGAAATTCATGCGTTTGAACCCGTTGCCCGGTTGAGTATTCCGCGCCCGGAGCGCGGTAGCGCGACTACGCCACGCGCTTGCGACGCGCTTTCCCCATGCGGGTTTCCGGCTTGCTCGAGCGTGCGCTACTGACCGGATGAGAGGCTTCCAGCAGCATTGCCTGCAGGATCACGTTGGCGCCCCATACCTTGATCTCACGGGCGTCTTCGTCGGAGATATTGACCACGTCCCGCATGACAACCGCGGCCTCGACGCCTATGAAGAGGCTGAGTGCAGCGGTTAAACGCTGGTAGCGTTTGTCTCCAAGTTCGCGCTTTAGCGATCCGATGGCGGCATCCAAGATGCCCTTTCTAGCCCCAGCGCGGCGGGGCAGGTCCGAGTCCTCGCCGTTCAAGGATTCGCGCAGCATGGTGCGGTACACATGCTCGTGGTCCTTGATGGACTTGTCGCTGGCCTCGATGACCCGCCGCAACCGCTCGTAGGGCGAAGTGGCGCCCTCGAGCTCCAATCCAATATTCTTCTTTTCCACTTCCGTGATGGCGTGCAGCGAGGCATGCACCACGAGCTGTTCCACGCTTGGAAAATAGCGATACGCGGTGGTTCTTCCGACCCTGGCCTTGTCGGCCACGTCCGCCACCGTGAAGGTCTTGCCTTCCTTGAGGAGTTCGGCGGCACATTCGATGAGCGCAATATGCGTTCTCAACTTCTGATTTGTGCGCCCTCCCGCGAGATTGGACGCTGCTCTGCGTATTTTTGCCAGAACAAATCCCTCAGTTCAGTGTAAAAGCCTCAATTCCGTAATAGTACAACAATCCTGCGAGGCATTGAATGCTGAACTGCCGGCGACACGGAGGGCGCCGGACGGCCTTCGCATGGAACAAGTCTTTGTTGATATTAATTCCCAACATGGTACACTATACCCATAAACTTAATTTAGGCGACATCCCGACGGTCACCATGGTCTGTCCCCATCATTCAGCGCCCGAGCAGCTATCCGAGGTACGGAGGATCCCGTTCAACTTTCGGGGCATCGCTGCGATCGACACGGACCCCTGGTCGCAACTGCACGCCCTAAACTCAGCGCCCGAACTCTTCTACTCGCCGGAACTGGGCGGCCATTGGTGTGCGGTGCGGCGGGAAGTGGTCATCGAGGTATTGCGTAATGCGGATGTATTCTCAAGCAGGCAGGTGCGTGTACCGCCGCTGGAGCGCGAAATCCCCTCCATTCCGCATCATCTTGACCCGCCCGATCACGGCAAGTATCGCTTAAGCGTAGTCGGGCTGTTCGGGCACCGGGTGCTCGATGCCTTGAGCGGTGACATCCGCGAGACCGCGCGACGGTTGGCCGCCAGATTTGCAGCCAAGAATTCCGGCGAGTTCGTCGAGGAGTTTGCCCTGCGCATGCCCGTGGAGATCTTCATGCGGCTCTGCGGGTTGCCGCTCGAGCGGCGGGAGGAACTGACCGCTTGGGTGCATTCATTCTTTCACGGGACTGATGCGGAGGAAACCAACCTCGCTCATCGCAAGACCGTGGCATTCCTGTCGGGCTGGCTGGACGACTACCTCGACGCGCGCGAGGCCAATCCGAGCTACATCATGACTTCGCTGCTGGATGCCAAGATCGACGGCAGGCCATTGAATCGCGATGAAATGTTGTCCATTTTAATCACGCTCTTCAACGGTGGGCTCGATACGGTCGCCGCGCAGATGAGCCATATCGTGCGGCACCTCGCAGAGCATCCCGCCGAGCGCGAGGAGCTGCTTAAGAATCCGGGAATGATTCCGGAGGCCGTCGAGGAGCTGCTGCGCCGCTACAGCATCATCAGTATCGGTAGAGTGGTTCGCCGCGACGCGGAATTCCGCGGAATGAGCTTGCGTCAGGGCGAGATGGTGCTCTGCCTCATCTCCGCGGCAGGTCTCGATGAGACCCAATTTCCCAATGCGCTGACGGTGGATTTCGGTCGCGCCAACAAAACCAAGCACTGCGCGTTCGGATCAGGCGCGCATATGTGCGTCGGCGCGCCGCTCGCGAGGCTTGAACTCAGAATCATGCTGGAGGAGCTGTTGCCGCACTTGCCCGATCTTCGGGTTGTGCCGGGCACGCGCTTTTCCTACTACACCGGTGTAACCCTTGGGCTGCATTCTCTGCCGCTCACCTGGAGCCGTCCGATGAGTTCGTCACCGTAGACCGACCATGCAGAAAGAGGGGAGTGGCGCGCTAGAGCGCGTGGTGATTGTCGGGGCCGGACATGCAGGCACCGCGGCCGCTATGCAGCTGCGAAATCTCGGACACGCAGGGCCGATCGACCTTGTCAGCGAGGAGTCTGAAGGTCCCTATCATCGTCCCCCGCTATCCAAGGCATGGCTGCTCGGAAAGACCAACACCGCCGCAATCGCCTTCAAGTCGCCAGAGTTCTACGCCGAAAACGCGATCACGTTGCATCTCGGCTGCCGGGTAGGGAGTATCGACCGCAAGGTTCATGCGGTGCAGCTTGCCGATGGGCGAATCATTTCTTACGACTGGCTCGTGCTTGCGACGGGCTCCCGGGCACGGCGATTTCCCGGGGTGGCCGTTGACGGCGCGGGTGTCCACGAGCTTCGGACACTCTCACAGGCCGAGGCGCTGCGAAAGGCACTGAGGCCAGAAGCGCGGGTGCTCATCATCGGGGCGGGCTACATCGGACTCGAGGCGGCCGCCTCGGCACGTGCCCGAGGTGCCTCGGTTACCATCATCGAGCGCGAAAGCAGGGTTCTCGCCCGCGTTGCGAGCCCGGCTATTTCCGCCTTCTTCGAAACCCATCATCGAGGCCACGGTGTCCAATTCCGGCTGAACAGCACAATCGCCGCGATCACCCCGGGTTCGGCAAGGGGCTGGGCGGTGTCTTTCAATGAAGGCGGGGTCGAGGAGTTCGATTTGATCCTGGTCGGGATCGGCGCCCAGCCGAATCAGGAGCTTGCTGTCGAGTGCGGTCTTCGGTGTGAAGACGGAATCCTCGTCGATGAACAAACTCGAACCAGCGATGAACGGATCTTGGCGATCGGCGACTGTTCGCGAAGACCGCTGCCGCTCTACCGGAGGGTCGGCAGGCTCGAGAGCGTCGCCAACGCGCTCGAACAGGCGCGCGTCGCCGCCTACGTGATTAGAGACCGGCAGCCGCCGGCACACGAGGTGCCCTGGTTCTGGTCGGATCAATACGATTTGAAATTGCAGATCGCCGGGCTTTCGTTCGATGTGAAACATCACATCACCCGGGGTGATGCCGATTGCAGCCACTTCGCGGTGTTTCACTTGAACGATGCCGAACAGCTTCAGGCTGTCGAAGCCGTCAATGCCGCGCCGGAGTTTCTTGCCGGGCGCCTGCTCATCGCCTCGCGCAAGCCTGTCGATCCTGAGGCCCTCGCTGACCCCGGCAAATCGATGAAAGAGATCGCCGCTTGAGGCCGCCCATGGAGATAACGAGTGGCTAGAGTTACCTACATCGCAGTCACCGGTGAGAGAAAGACGGTCGATGCACAGGCGGGCGAGTCACTCATGCTGACCGCGATCAAGAACAATGTGTCTGGAATCGATGCGGATTGCGGTGGCGCGTGCGCTTGCGCGACCTGTCATGTCTATGTCGATTCGTCATGGGTGCACCGCCTGCCGCCCATGTCCGACATGGAAAAGGGAATGCTCGACTTTGCCCCCGGCATCAAGCCGAATTCGCGCCTGTCCTGTCAGATCGAGGTCAACGGCGATCTGGACGGGCTCATCGTCGAGCTGCCGCGCACACAGCGCTGAACGGATGGCAACCGATGAACTTTGAGCGCACACCGCTGGAGCTGGAACTCGAGGTTGCGGTGCAGAGATTTGTCAGAGATACCGTAGTTCCGTACGAGCAGGATCCTCGCATCGATTCGCGCGGACCTGCTGATGAGTTGCGGCGTGAGCTGCAACAGGCGGCCCGCGCGCGCGGGCTGTTGGCACCGCAGCTCTCCCTCAAACACGGGGGGCGCGGGCTCGATCACCGCCAAACCGCCACCGTGTTTCGCGCAAGCGGCTACTCACTCTTGGGTCCATTGGCCATGAACGCGATGGCCCCGGACGAGGGCAACATGTACCTCCTGGAAAAGATTGCGCGCCCCGCGCAGCTCGAGCGCTACCTATTGCCGCTTGCCGCGGGCGAGGTGCGTTCGTGCTTCCTGATGACGGAGCCCGATGGTGGAGCAGGGTCGGACCCCTCGATGCTCAACACGACCGCGGAGCGACATGGGGACGAGTGGATCATTCACGGTCGCAAGTGGTTGATCACGGGCGCGGAGGGCGCCGCATTCGGCATCTTGATGGCGCGAACCGAGAGCGGTGCCACCATGTTCCTGGTGTCCATGCAGGATCCAAACCTTCACCTGGAGCGCCGACTCAAGACGCTCGATAACTCTCTGCCGGGCGGGCATTCCTGCATCCGCATCGAGGGTCTGCGTGCGGGGCCGGAATCCGTCCTTGGGGCGCCTCATGAGGGTTTTCGGTATGCACAGGTGCGTCTCGCCCCGGCGCGACTGACCCATTGCATGCGCTGGTGGGGTGCGGCGCAGCGCGCGCACGACGAAGCCACAGCTTACGCGGTCAAGCGCCGCGCCTTTGGCAAGCCGCTCATCGATCATGAAGGGGTGAGCTTCCTGTTGGCAGATAACGCGATCGATCTGCAGCAAACGCTCTTGCTCATCGATCACGCCGCCTGGACGCTCGACGCCGGAGGCAACGGTGGCCACGAATCCAGCGTCGCGAAAGTCGCCTGTTCCGAGGCGCTCTCGCGGGTGGTGGACAGGTCCCTGCAAGTTCTTGGCGGCCTAGGGGTGACCGACGATTCCCCGGTGGCAAAGATCTATCGAGAGATCCGCGGATTTCGCATCTACGACGGGGCCTCCGAGGTGCACCGCTGGGCAATTGCGCGGCGCCTGGGGCGCCAGGTCCAGGAACGGCCTGGGGTGCATGCGCCGCCTTGACGGCAGCCTAGGTGCTGCATTATTGTGTTAAAACGGGATTGCAGTCCCATTATGGATATAGACAACTAAATGATCATCGACAGCCACGCTCACCTCGCCATGCCGCCCGGCTTGTACCAGTACATGGGAGAGCTGGTGGCGAGCCGGGCCAACCCGGCGGCGCCCTTCAACGGTCTTCCGCGGGAAGCCATCGACTCTGTGACGGCAAAGCTCATCGATGTCATGAACGGCGTAGGAACCGACATCCAGTTTCTCTCGCCGCGGCCCTACATGATGATGCATTCGGTCAGACCGTCGCTGGTGGGTATGCTCTGGACGCGGGCCGTCAACGATGTCATCCATGCCCAGTGCCAGCTCTATCCACAGCGCTTGCGCGGCGTCGCGGGACTCCCACAGTACCGCAAGGACAGTCCCGAGAACTGCATTGCCGAACTTGAGCGCTGCGTCAAGGAGCTGGGTTTCGTCGGCTGCCTCCTCAATCCCGATCCGACGGAGGGTGAAGAGCAGGCTCCGCCGGGGCTCGGTGACCGTTTCTGGTATCCACTCTATGAAAAGCTAGTCGAACTCGACGTCCCCGCACTGATTCATTCCACCAGTTCCTGTGATCCGCGCGAGTCGTACACGCTCAAGTTCATCAATGAAGAGAGCATTGCCATCGTCTCGCTCCTCGATAGCGCGGTTTTCGATGATTTTCCGACACTGAAGCTCGTGGTATCGCATGGCGGCGGCGCCATTCCCTACCAGATGGGTCGCTTCCGTGCCTGGGCGGTACGGCGCCGCCAGCGCCCCTTCGATGAACAGATTCGGCGACTCTATTTCGATACCTGCAACTATTCTGCCGAGGCCTTGGACTTTCAGTTGCGAATTCTCGGCGTGGATAACTGCCTGTTCGGAACAGAAAGACCCGGCACCGGGACGATTCTTTGCGGCCACACGGGTCGAGATTTCGACGACCTCAAACCCGCCATCGAATCCATCGCGTGGCTCACGGCCGAGGACCGGCACAAGATTTTTGAAGGAAACTGTCGCAAGGTTTACACGCGTGCATTTCAATCTACCTATTCAAACGCTCCGCCGGCTGTACGCGACCGGCATTGATGGAGGCACCAGATGCTCACAAGACAAGACAACGAATTGATATGCAGGGTCGAGGCGGATCGGCCCATGGGAAAGGTGCTGCGGCGCTTCTGGATCCCTGGCTGTCTCCTCGAGGAGATACCGCCAGCAGGCAATGGAGCGGTCCGTGTATTGCTTCTCGGCGAGCGCCTGGTGGCTTGGCGAAACCATGACGGCAAGGTGGGCGTCATGGCGGAGGCCTGTCCTCATCGCGGCGCCTCACTCATGCTTGCCCGTGATGAGGGCGACGGCCTTCGTTGCATTTACCACGGCTGGAAAGTGGACGTGACCGGGCATGTGCGCGAGATGCCGGGAGAGCCCAAGAACAGCCGTATGTGCGGTCGCGTCCATAGCAAAAGCTACGCCTGCACAGAGGCTGGCGGTCTTCTCTGGATCTACATGGGGGCCGGCGATCCGCCGCCCTTGCCGCGCTTCTCCTGGATGGATTTGCCCGCAGGGCACTTTGCCGTGCGCAAGGCCGTCTACAACGTCAACTTCGTGCAGTCGCTCGAGGGTTCGCTCGATTCGGCCCACAGTGATTTTCTTCACAGCGCGGAAACGAGCGCATCCGGAGACTACGACCAGGATGAGGTTCATGCCGATGGCAGAAGGTCCCGGCCTTCCACCGACACCTCGCCAGACATCGATGTCAGGGACACCGAGTTTGGATTCGTGTATGGCGCGATACGCAAGGCCATGGCGGATCCGGAGAAACTTGAGTACGTGCGCGCGACGGCGTATGCGCTGCCTTTTTATAGCCTGATTCCCCCGGTCTACATGCAAGCCTCTGTGCCGCTCGATACCTTCAACACGGCGATGTACCTTGTGTGGTATGACCTCGACAAGCCTCTCTCACCGGTCGAAGTGGGTGCCCACGAGACTTTCCTGGGACTTCGGATGGGGGCAGATCTTTTGCCTGATTACCGGCGCCGCGGCACTCTCAACAACCGATGGCTCCAAGATCGGGATGCCATGGCGCTCGGCAGGAGTTACACGGGGCTCTATGGGACCACCATGCAGGATATCGCCGTACAGGAGTCCATGGGTCCCATTCAGGATCGCAGCGACGAGCACTTAGGACTCACCGACAAAGCCATCGTGCGCATGCGCAAAATTCTCCTGGGGCTTGCGAGGCAGACTCAAGAGGGTGCGGAACCTGCCATCGCCGCACTGCGAACCGACTACGGCTCGATTCGAAGCGCTGCGGCCGTGATGGAACGAGGCACCGACTGGGTCGCGCAGCTCTTCGGAGAGTCGCTCCGCGCGAGCGCCGGTATCGACTGATGCGCTCACTCGTACACATCGGTGGAGGCAAACTGCAACTTGAGCAGATTCCCGACATCGTGCCCGGCGACGATGAGGGAATTCTCAAAGTGCAGGGCAGCGCAGTTTGCATCGGCGATGCCGAGACGCTCCATGGTTATGGTCCTGTGATGAACGTTCCGCTTGCCCTTGGGCACGAAATCGTGGGCGTCGTCGATGCGCTCGGGGCAAATGCGCCGGACACGCTGAAGCGCCATGCGGGCCGGCGCGTGATCGTCGATGATGCGCGTCCGTGCGGAGATTGCGAGTATTGCCGCCAGGGACATCGGCGCTTTTGCAAGGCGCCGCGCTACGGGCATATCGTCGAGCAGCCGGGACTTAAAAACTTTGGCGGCTACGCCGATGCCGTCACTCTGGATCGCCATTCCGTGCTCGTTCCCATCCCGGACGAACTGCCGATCGAATTGGCGACCTTCATCGTGCCGGTGGGCTCCGGCGTCGAGTGGCTGTTGCATGAAGCTGATTTGAAGAAAGGAGAGAGCGTTGCGGTGCTGGGTACCAGCCGTATGGGGCTTGCCTCGTGCGTCGTGGCGCTCCATCAAGGCGCCTCGAGGATTGGTCTGTACGGACATCCCGGTGGCACGGACGCCATTGGGGCGGCCCGCGGGCTCGGCGTCACGATTCGCGGCGAACCGCATGAGCGAGCGGCCGGCGAGCTTTACGATGTGGTCGTCGTCGTCACCGAGACGCCGGCATCCTACGCAGCCCACGCTGTGGAAATGGCCGCGCCCCGAGGGCGGGTGATCCTGGCGAGCACGTCCATGGAACCGAGCGGACTTGTGCCCGAGTTTGTTCGCCGCAAGGGTCTCACGCTGAAAGGCGGGCGCGGCGCCTCCGAGGGCTCCCTCGGGCGGGCGGTGGCCATCGTCGTCTCGCTGCGCGACAGATTGACCGGGAAGTTGGGCGAAGTCCACGGCCTGGAGGAGGCAGAGGGCCGGATCAAGGGATTGCTCTGCGACGGCGTCGCTCGGGGGACGCACATGGTCATTTCCCCTCAGCGATCCGCGGCGGTCCGATGACGATGCCGTTGGCACCGCTTGGGCGCAGCGGCGTTCGGGTATCCCGGATCTCCTTCGGCTGTGGAGGCACCGCAGGCCTCATGGTAAACGGAACGCACGAGGAGCAATGCAGCGTCATCGAGGCGGCGCTGTCCTCGGGAATCAATGTGTTCGACACCTCGCCCACTTACGGCCGGGGTCGCTCGGAGACCAATTTAGGTTCCGTGCTCAAGAGTCTCGGTGCAAGCCCGCTCATCGGCACCAAGATCGATTTCGCCGAAGGCGATCTGGATGATCTTGAAGGCAGCATCAATCGATCCGTGCAACGCAGTCAGGAACGCCTCGGGCGCGAACGCCTGGATATCCTCTATCTTCACAGCCGCATCGGCCGCCATCGGGACTTACCAGGGAGGGTGTTATCCGTGGACGACGTTCTTTCGCCCGGGGGCGTGGCGGACATCATCAGCGGGTTGAAACGGAAAGGGCTCGTGGGGGTCAGCGGCTTCACCGCGCTGGGACATACCGATGCCGTCGTGCGCGTGTTGGCATCGGGCGCGTTTGACTGCGCTCAGGTGTATTACAACCTCCTCAATCCCAGTGCCGCCGTCGGCACCGTCGCTGCTTGGCGCGCGCAAGACTATGAGGAAATCATTCCCCGTGCCGCGGATCTCGGCGTCGGTGTGGTGGGGATCCGGGCGCTCGCCGCGGGAGCCTTGAGCGACGGCAACGAACTTCATCGTTTTGCAAAAAATTACTCCTCGCTAGCGCTCGCGGAGGTCAATGCCGACCGTTCCAAGGCGAAGGCCTTCCGGGGTCTGATCCCCGAGGGGATCGGAATGGCACAGTTTGCACTCCGTTTCGCCCTGAGTCAGCCGCTCATCGACACCATCCTCGTCGGTATTTCCGAACGATCGCACCTTGAGGAGGCCTTGGCGGCGCAACGGGCAGGTGCCCTCGATCCCGCCATGCTCGCGGCCGTTGCGGCGCGCTTTCGCGACCTCTACGAAACGGCATGAGCCGGCAAGTTTCCAATGCTCCGCCAGCTACCGAGACTACCAAGTCATGGATTGAGCGCTATGACTCATCAGTGCCGGAATCGCTCAGTCCTTCCTTTTCATCGCCTCTTGCAGCGTTTGAGGCATGCCTGGCACGAAATCCCGACACCACGGCACTCTGGTATTTCCAGTCGCCGCTCACCTACCGCGAATTGGACGATGAGGCACGCCGGTTGCAAGCGCACTGGGCGGGGCACGTAGCGGCAGGCGCCCGCGTGGCTGTCATGAACCAGAATACGCCCGCGACACTCGCTGCGCTGATTGCCGCGTGGAGACTGGGAGCGATGGTGATGCCCTTGAGTCCCATGCTCACGGACTGGGAACTCACTCATTATCTTAGCGATGGAGAACCGAGTGCGGCGCTGCTGGGATTCGCGCAAGCCCCGGCATTCATCAAGGCCGCCGGAGAATGGGGACGACCGCTTAGCATCGTCGTTTCGCAGGCGTCCGATTATCTCCTGCCTTTGGACAAACCGACGCTTCTGGTTAATTCAACTGGCGCTTCGGGCGAGGCGCCCCCAGGCGCCCAATGGCTCAGCTCGCTTCGCCTTCATCATCCATCCACCGCGAGCGCCTCTCTCGGATCCTCTGATATCGCGCTTCTGACCTACACGTCGGGTACGACGGGGAAGCCGAAGGCCGCGTGCAACACGCATGGCAATGTTTGTTTTAGCGCCGAGGTGTTCAAGGTCTGGTTGCGTTTAGGCCGCGAAGACATCCTGCTTGCGGCAGCCCCTTTCTCCCACATCACCGGCTTGGTCGCGCACATTGCCACCGCCTGGCTGGCGGACATTCCCTTGGTGATGGCCTATCGGTTCGACGCCGCCACCATGCTCTCGCTCATTGAACGGCACGGCTGCACGAGCACTGTTGCGGCAATCACGGCCTATATCGCCATGCTGGACCATCCGCAGTTCGCGGCGCCCCGCGTCAAGACGTTCACGAAACTTTTCAGCGGCGGCGCGCCCGTGTCGAGCAGCGTCGTGAACCGTTGGGAGGCAGCGACGGGCATCTATATTCACAACGCCTATGGTCTCACCGAAACCACCTCCGCGACCCACATGGTGCCCTTCGGCCAGCGTGCCCCGATCGACCCGGCGTCCGGGGTACTGTCTGTGGGGGTGCCGGTGCCGAACACCCACTGCCGTGTGGTAGGCGCGGACGGCACGCTCTCAGGCGAGGCCGTGGGCGAGCTCGAGATGCAAGGGCCGCAAATCGCTTGTGGGTACTGGCGCAATGAGAAGGAGACCCACGAATCGTTCCATGACGGCTGGCTCAAAACCGGCGATCTTGGGCGGGTCGACGCGGCCGGCTGGTTCTACCTCGTCGATCGTGCCAAAGATGTCATCGTTGCCTCCGGCTTCAAAGTCTGGCCCCGGGAGCTGGAACTGGCGCTCGAATCTCACCCGGCGATCAAGGAAGCGGCGGTGGTCGGGGTGCCGGACGCCTATCGGGGAGAAACTCCCAAGGCGTTCGTCGTACTTCACGAAGGGGCTGCGGCAAGCGAAGCACTTCTCAGAGCTTACTGCCGCGAAAGGTTGTCGCCCTACAAAGTGCCGCGTTTCATCGAATTCGTCGAGTCACTGCCTCGCAATCACGCCGGTAAGCTCCTGCGGCGTCAATTAAGGGATCGACCGCATGAATAGGTCACCCTTCGATGTTACGGGCCGCATCGCGCTCGTTACCGGGGGCTCTGCGGGCTTAGGTGCCGCGGCCGCGCGCACGTTGGCCGCTGCGGGGGCCCGAGTGGCGCTGGCGGCACGCGATCCAGAACGGCTCGAGGCATCGGCAGCGTCGTTGCGAGTCGAGGGGGCGGATGTCATGTCCGTGCCGCTGGATGTGACGGATTCTGATTCGACGCACCGGGCAGTCGAGAGGGTGATGCGGGAGCTCGGTGGATTGCACATCCTCGTCAATGCCGCCGGAACCATCGTGCGGGGATCTATTCTCGAGGCGACCGCCGCGGACTTCGACGAGGTGATGCGGACCAATGCATTCGGCACTTGGAATCTCTGCCGCGCCGCGAGTCGCTACATGCAAGCAGGCGGCGCCATTGTCAATGTCATATCGACCGCGGGTCTTATCGGCATGAGCGATCGGTCCGCATATGCCGCTTCGAAGGGCGCAGCCATGATGATCACCCGCTCGCTCGCCGTTGAATTGGCGCCCCGCGGGATCCGCGTAAACGCGGTCGCTCCGGGCCCTTTTGCAACCGACTTGTCGAGCGCCAGTCAATCGACCGAACGATGGAAGAAGCTGATCGCGGAGAGGGTTCCCTTAAAGCGGGTTGCGACGGCAGGTGAGATCGGACCCCCGATCCTCTTTCTCGCATCGGATGCTTCGAGCTTCATCACGGGGGCGGTGCTTCCGGTGGACGGCGGCTGGACCGCCTCCTAGCCAACTAACAGACGCATTGATATGCGCACCGATTCAACAGTGGAGTGAGCATGGCAGAGATTGTGTTGGGCCTGGGTACATCGCATAGCCCTCAGGTCAGTCAAGACCCCAAATGGTGGAGCGAGCAGGGATTGCTGGATCAGAAGCGTACTCCTTACGAGGCGCTACTCCGTACCCGGGCGGCGTGGATGGACGGCGAGCTTGAGCCCTCCGTATGGGCGGAAAAGCACCAGTCGGTGCAACGGGCCATCGAGGAGCTGTCTGCTGCGCTGAAAAGTGCGAAACCGGATGTCGTCTTGTTGATCGGCGATGACCAAGAGGAGCTCTTTCTCGATGATTGCATCCCAACCTTCTCTCTTTTTTGGGGTAAGGAGAGTTGGGATCGTCCGGAATTCATTCACAGCGACATGAGCGTACCGTCGCGGGCTGCGGTGCGGTGGGCCTTCCACGGGGATGCGCCGGAAGCCTATCCCGGCCACCCGGCTCTGGGCCGTCACATCGTTGAGCAGCTCATGGGACAGCACTTCGACGTTGCGCAGTTCACCAAGCAGCATGAATCACGCTCGCTGGGTCACGCTTTCACATTCGTGCGCCGCCGGCTGATGGATGCCGACAGAATCATTCCCATGATCCCGGTGCTCATCAATACCTACCTGATGCCCAATCAGCCGAGCGCCGCTCGATGCTTTGCATTCGGCCGCGCGCTCGCCAACGCCATACGCACCTGGCCGGGGACCGAGCGGATCGCGGTGGTGGCCTCCGGGGGCTTAAGTCACTTCGTCATCGACACCGAGCTCGACAAGACCGTGCTTGAAGGACTCGCGAACTCCGACGAGAGCGTGCTCTCATCGCTGCCCAGGGAAAAGCTGCAGATGGGCTCATCTGAAATCCTCAACTGGATCGTCGCCGGTGGGGCACTCGAAGACCTTCGCATGCAGCTTGTCGCCTATGTGCCCGGATACCGCTCGCCGGCCGGAACCGGCGTCGGAATGGCCTTCGCCAGATGGGTACAAAAGTGAAACACCGGGAGTCTTATGACCTTGACGGCATCTCGCACTCGGTGCCCATCCCCTTTGGAACCCGTGTGGGCAACATGCTCTTCTCATCCGGGATCATGGGAATGGATCGGATGTCCGGATCCCTATCGACTGACCTTGAGACCCAGGTGCATCATTCGTTTCTCAATATGCGGGCGCTCCTCGAGAAGGCAGGAGGAACCCTGGACGATGTGGCGCACGTACGCGTTCTGGTCAGGCTCGAAGAATATCGTGGCGCCGTCAACGCCGAGTGGGTCAAGGCATTCCCGGATCCTAAAAGCCGCCCGGCTCGACACACCGAAGTGACTGCGCTGCGCGGTGATATGTTGATTCAACTCGAAATGGTGGCGGTATTGAAATGTCAGTAGACAACCTGATTCAACGCCTCTCACGCCTGGACTCCTGTGCTCTGTCCGATGCGCTGGACAAGCTGCGGATGCCGGGCACGGTGATCGGTCTATTATCTATGACCGTGCCGCGAAAGATTGCAGGCCGTGTAGTGACCGTGCAGCTCGAGCCCCATGATGGAGGCAAGCCTTCCAGCGCCCAGGTGCATTTGGGCGCTCGCGCGATCGAGCAGGCAGGGCACGGTGACATCATCGCCGTACAGCAAAGTGCGGGGGCGGTTGCCGGATGCTGGGGTGGTATTTTGTCCGTGGGCGCCAAGGTGCGGGGCGTCGCCGGCGTCATTGCCGACGGACTCGTACGCGACGTCGACGAGGCACGCGGAATCACCTTTCCGGTTTACGCCCGGGGCGCGACCGCTCTGACTGCCCGCGGGCGCGTGCGGGAGCGGGAAACGGGCGGTACGATCATGATCGGCGGCGTAACCGTTGAAAATGGCGACTACGCGCTTGCCGATTCCAGCGGCACGGTGTTCTTGGCTCGGAATCAGGCGGCCGCCATCGTCGAGGCAGCCGAGCGCATTGCAGCTCGAGAATTCGCCATGGCGGGTGATTTGATCGCGGGCCGGTCTATAAGCTCAGTGATGGGCCACGACTACGAGAGCATGTTGTCCTCATGAATTCCCAAGAGAATGAGAAGAGACTGAAAGCGCTCGATTGCGCGACCCTGAGCGATGCGCTCGATCGGCTGGGGATCGCGGGACAGTGCGCGAAAATCGCGCCGCGCGGGGAGCACTTCGAACTGGCCGGTCGCGCATTCACGATCCGATACGAGTCGGCCTCCAAGCCGCCCGGCACGGTGGGCGACTACATCGACGATGTGTCGCCCGGGATGATCCTGATGTTGGACAATCGTGGCCGGGAGGATTGCACCGTGTGGGGCGATATTCTCACAGAGATCGCCTTTCGTCGGGAGCTGGGTGGGACGGTGATCGATGGCATCTGCCGCGATGTCTCGCTTTGCCGCCAGAATGGCTACCCGGTTTTTGCACGCGCGCATTGGATGCGAACGGGAAAGGACCGCGTGCAGGTCGACGGCCTGCAGGTGCCCGTATCCATTGGCGGGGTGCGTGTTCTTCCAGGCGATCTTGTGCGGGGAGATGCGGACGGTGTCGTCGTGATACCGGCACTCCATGAAAATGCGGTGCTGGATGCGGCCGACGCCATATCCCAGGCCGAGAGTGCCATTCGTGAACTTACCCGGGGCGGAACGCGTCTCGATGAGGCGCGAGCGGCCCACGGCTATCATCAACTGCAGTCGGCGAAGAGCAGATGAGCCCGGTCCATCATGGCAACCCGGCCGATCGCTGGCGAGACATCAGGCACCCGCCCGCGCTTGAGCCGCAGCTCGTCGAACGGGCGAGGACCGTGGGGACCGCATCGATTCATGAGGCGGCCAAACGAATAGGCGCGTTGCCCGCCGCCATCAAACCCGTTGCCGCATCATTCCGCATCGCCGGTCCAGCCTTCACGGTATGGGGCCCGCCTGCGGACAATCTCTGGATTCATCGGGCGCTCGCGTTGGGCCGGCCAGGCGACGTGCTGGTCGCCTATGTGGGAGGTTTCTATGAGGCTGGCTATTGGGGAGAGATTCTCTCGACGGCCGCAGTGAATGCGCGGCTGGCAGGGCTGGTCATCGATGCCTGCGTACGTGATGGCGCCCTGCTCGAGGAGGTGGGCTTTCCCGTATTTGCACGCGGCATCGCCATCCAGGGCACCCAAAAGGATTTTGGCGCACTCGGCGCCCTCAACCGGCCGATCCTTGTGGGGAATGTCGTCGTTCACCCGGGCGATCTGATCGTGGGCGATGCCGACGCTGTGGTCAGCATCCCTGCCGCCGACGCCGCTCGAGTCGTCGAACTCGCGCTTGCCCGCGAACGCGATGAGCAGCGCATTATGGCACGGCTCGCAGCAGGCGAGACCACCCTTCGAGTGTACGGGCTTGAGGAAGAACGTTCTTGACCGAGCATTCCAGAAGTACCGATCGAGCTGCCGGAGGATGAGCCAATGCACTTGCCGGCAAACCTAAAACTCTTCTATGGCGGCGCATGGCACGAGCCGCATGGCGGCTATGCGCCGACGATGGATCCTGCGACGAACATCTCGTTGGCCGATGCGCCGCTCGCGGATGCGAGCGATGTCGAAAACTGCGTGCAGGCCGCCAGACAGGCCTTCCCTCACTGGCGATCCACGACGCCCGAAGCTCGTTGCGAGGCCTTGCGAAAAGCCGCCCGCATTCTCCGTGAGAATATTCCTGCCCTGGCCCTGCTCGACTCGGCGAACAACGGCAACCCCGTGAGCTTCATCGCCCGCAATCTCGAGTATGCCATCGCCCTCGTCGAGTACTTCGCCACCCTGGCGCTCGAGGCAAAGGGGTCGACCTATCCGGGCAGCCCGAATCTTTTGCGCTTCAGCGTGAGGGAACCCTACGGCGTGTGTGCGCGGCTGGTGGCGTACAACCATCCCGCGCTCTTCCTTGCCGCCAAGATGGCGCCGGCGCTTGCGGCGGGCAATTGCGTGGTCATGAAGGCACCGGATCAGGCGCCGTTGTCCTCTCTGCTTCTCGTGGAGCTGATCCAGGAGGTCTTTCCTCCCGGGGTGCTCAACTTGTTGACGGGGGGTCGAGAGTGCGGCGAAGCGCTTATTCGGCATCCGGATGTGGGCATGGTCACGCTGATCGGTGGCGCGCCAACTGGGCGCGCCATCATGCGAAGCGCGGCCGATGGCCTGAAGCGAGTGCTCCTGGAACTCGGCGGCAAGAACGCGCTCGTGGTGTTTCCGTCGGCTGATCTTGATGCGGCTGCGAAAGCCGCGGTCGCGGGCATGAGCTTCGGCTGGGCGGGGCAGTCCTGCGGCTCGACCTCCAGGCTCTTTCTGCACGAGGACATCTACGATGCCGTGCTCATGAAGGTGCTCGAAGGTGCGAGCCAATATGTACCCGGAGTTCCGACTCATTCCGACACGAATATGGGCGCATTGATTTCTCCTGCTCACCTGGATCGAGTCATGGGTTACATCGAAAAGGGAGAAGCCGAAGGCGCGACGGTTGCGTTGGGGGGCGCCCGGTCCCAGGATCCAAAGCTTCAGGGCGGCAATTTCGTGTTGCCCACCGTCTTCTCGAGAGTCACCCCGCAAATGACGGTTGCACGGGAGGAAATATTCGGCCCGGTGCTCTCCGTCCTGCCCTGGCGCGACGAAGAGAACATGATCGAGGCGGTGAACGGCGTCGAGTATGGGTTGACCACGGCGCTATTTTCCGGCGACACGAGCCACGCGCTTCGCATCGCCGCGCACATTCAGGCTGGATGCATCGGAATCAACAGCATGGCCTTTCATTCCGTGGGCTCGCCCTTCGGTGGATACAAGCAGTCCGGAATTGGCCGTGAGGAGTGCCTCGAGGAGCTGCTGGAATTTACGCAGCTGAAGAGCTATGCCGTCGGTTTGGGTACATGACGATCAATTCCCGAATGACTGTCGACATCAGGGGCCGGATCGCCTCGCTAACCCTTTGTCGTCCCGACCGGGGGAACGCCACGTTGGAATGGGGAATACTCAACCGGGTGGTCAATGACAGCGATCTTCTGGCGGAGGCCGAACGCCTGGCCGAGCAGCTTGCGCAAGGACCAGCCGCGGCTCTCGCCTCCACCAAGCGGCTTCTAGCAAGTTCGCTGCCCGGCTTCCAAGACCACCTGGCGCTTGAGAGCGCCGCGATCGCGCGCCAAGGTTTGAATTCGGAAGCGCGCGAGGGCATCGGCGCCTTTCTTGGCAAGCGACGTCCGCAGTTCGCCCCGATGGGCGAGTCCTGAAATCGGCCCTTTCATATCGACTGACGCGACACCGTGCACCAGCTCCTCGGTCTAGATTCCCCAGGAACTCATTCTCGTCTCGAGGCTTGGCTCACAATCAATGTTCCCGCGTATCGAGGGCCTTCGAAAATCGAGCGGCTGAGCGGCGGTCAGTCAAATCCCACCTACCGACTGACCGCGACCCGGCAGTCCCTGGTCTTGCGCTGCAAGCCAGCGGGCGCGCTGCTGAAGGGGGCTCATGCCATCGAACGCGAATACCGACTACTCCGTGCGCTCGCAGGCACCGATGTCCCGGTTCCCGAGGCGTATGCGTTCTGCACGGACACCGAGGTCACGGGAAGCCCCTTTTATGTCATGGAGCTCGTCGATGGCCGGATCTTTTGGGACGCGACGTTTCCGTCGGTTCGCACCGAAGACCGTATGCGTTACTTCGATGCGATGAATTCTGCGATGGCCCGCTTGCATGCAATCGACCCTGCTCGCGTCGGGCTCGCCGACTACGGCCCGACCGAAAGCTATCTAGAGCGCCAGATATCCAAGTGGACCCGACAGTACGAGGCCGATGAATCCGCGGGACGGATCGAAGAGATGGAATGGCTGATTCCCTGGCTGCTCGAACATTGTCCGCAAAGCTCGCGGATTTCCATCGTGCATGGGGACTTTCGCTGCGACAACGTGATTTTCCATCGGAGCGAGCCCAGAGTGCTTGCTGTGATCGATTGGGAACTCTCGACGCTGGGTGATCCGCTCGCCGATTTTGCCTATCACCTCATGATGTACCATCTGCCGCCCGTCGGCATCGCAGGCCTTGTGGGTTGCGATCTGCACGCGCTTAATATTCCGGCAGAAGACGAGTATATCGCCGCTTACTGCCGGCATACCGGACAAGCGCAAATGCCCAACTTGCACTTCTATCTTGTTTTTAATTTGTTTCGACTGGCCGCCATAGTGCATGGCATCAAGGGCCGAGTCATGCGAGGCAATGCAGCGCCTGATTACAATCGGACACTGGTCGAAGCCCTTCCAACAATCTCTCGCACCGCCTGGCAGCTGGCAACGGCCCCGGTCAGCTCGTCGGGCGACTAATCAAAGAGAACTCTCGTGAACGCACGATCCTGTGTGGTCACCGGCTCCGCTTGCGACCAGAGACACCGAGCTGGTGGGTGTTTCAATTCCCAAGGGCTCCCGCGTCATGCTGCGTTTCGGCGCCGGGAACGTCGACGAAAGCAAGTTTCCGCTGCCGGAAGAGTGCCGCGCTTCGCGCGGTAACGCACGCACTCACCTGACCTTCGGCTACGGCATCCACAACTGCCAGGGCGCGCCTCGCGCGCGCACGGAACTCGCAACGACGTTCCGGGCCATGGCCAATCTGCCCGGTGACTTTGCGCTGAAGGATGGGGCGCGATCGCTGGAGCACATGGACGCGCATTCTTTCATGGGCTTCAAACGGCTCGTTCTCGCATTCTCGTCTCCATTCAAACAGCAGTCTTGACAGAGTCGCAAATTGGTTTAATATGGGACCATAGTACCACGATGGCACGTAAAGTCCACGGTGGTACTGGAATAAGAAAAAATACGCCAGGCGAACTCTAGAGGCCGAGCCCTGAACGCCGGGTTTTGGTAACTATCGATTTGTGGAGTTCATGGTGACGATAGACAGATTCGCGCGTACTCACTGGGCCGTATCACTAATGATTTGCTGTGCCGCGGGTCACCCCGGGACGTCGTTGGCGGCAGCCGCGACGCCCGACCCTCAAGGAGCGGAAAACGCCGCTAATGAGGCGGCGGGAATCGACCAGCTGAGCGATATCATCGTCACGGCGCAGAAGCGCAGTCAGTCCCTGCAGGATGTCCCAATATCGGTCACCGCCCTTGGCGAAATCGCCATGCAGCGCGCAGACATCCATCTGACGTCGGACCTTCCCAGTGTCGCGCCGGCGTTGACCTACAGCAGCGGCTTCATGCCCGGTGTGAGCAGCTTCAACATCCGCGGGCTGGGCACCTACGTATACCGAATAGGCGTTGAACCCGCGATTTCCGTCGTTCGTGACGGGATACCCTTGGCACGACCGGCCGACTTCGTGGCTGAACTCGGCGATGTCGATAGCGCCGAAATACTCAACGGCCCCCAAGGGACTCTCTTTGGAAGAAATGCAACGGCCGGTGTCATCAGTATCATCCGACAGACCCCGACGGACTCTTTCGGCGGTTACTTTGATGGCAAAGCGTTGTACGGCAACGCGCTTGGCGATGTGGAGGGCGATGCGAAGGGTGCCGTAAACGTGCCGATCAACGATGCGATCAAGGCGCGCGTGGCGGGTTTCTGGTCCAACAATTCAAACTACATTAAGAACTACGCTCCTGACGGCGCATCGGACATTGGCGGCCGTCATGCCTTCGGACTGACCGAAAAGGTGGCGGTCGAGTTCTCCGAGGCCAGCAAGTTGCTGCTGACGTTCGACGAGGCCAGGCTTCACCAGGCCAATGGCAGCCCAGAGATCTTCGTTCCGTTGCAGGCCTATCAATTACCTAAAATTCCCGATATTGCAGCCAAGCAGACCGCGCTGTTTGGTCCGGCGCTGGGACAGAAATTCGCGGCTGACGACTACTCTCCGTTCTTTCAATTCCAGGACCTCTGGTCGGCGGATGTCGACTACTCCCTGACCATTTCTCCCAACCTACGCTTGAGGTCTTTGGCCGGTTACCACACCGACAAGGTGGAATCTCAAGCCAACTTCTATCCGGGTCCCGCAACGCCGGAAGACCCGCTGGGATTCGATCTGGTTGGCGTGCGAACATCGACCTTCAACCCCAACGAGTATGGTCGCCAGACAACCTGGGACTTTCTCTCCAATGAAGATCGTCTAGAGTACTCCAGCCGCTGGTTCGACGCGGTCGGCGGCTTCTTCTATTCAAACATCAGTGAACACGAGCAGATCGATCTCGGGCGCTTGCGCTCCGCAGAAGCGCTTGGGAAGGTGGCCGCAGTCGGAACACCTGCTGGCCCAAGTGCGGACTATCCTTATTTCTACCAGAACTCCTACACGCACACCTGGGACTCGAGCAAGGCAGTTGCAGGATTTATCGATGTGTCCGCTCATCCGACCGACGCCCTGAGTCTTTTCGCCGGCTATCGAATCAGCCAGGATTCGCTGCATTTTGATTACTTCGGTGGCAACTACAACAACATTCCCGTGCAGCTCGGCGTCAACTTCGACCCGGCTACGAATAGCCCGACGGTACCATTCTCCTCGACCCTGGCGTTTGCGGGCTCGCACGTGGCCACGAACTCGGCCTATCGCGCCGGTATGACGTGGAAGATCTCGCCCGACGTGAATTTCTACGCAAGTTACAATCACTCCTACATCGGCGCAGGCGTCGATCTCTCCGCCGCCACGGCAGGCACGCCGTCGAATCCAGACGCGGCACTCCTCAGGCCGTCGGAATCGAACAGCTATGAGGCCGGAATCAAGAACGAACTCTGGGGCAAGAAGCTGCGGTTGAACTTGGCGGTCTTCGATGCGAAGACCAAGGATGCGCAGGTCTCCGCGCTCGTCGCCGGCACTTCGACCAGCCGCGTGCAAAATGCTGGCAACATCGAAGCATATGGGTCGGAGTTCAGCGTCGATGTCATTCCGATTGAGCCGCTGACCCTGAATGCCGGCGTTGCGTATCTGCACAGCAAATTCACCGATCTGACCATGCCCTGTTACCCCGGGCAGACAGCTGCGCTCGGATGCAATGTGCCCGTGGGGGCCTCCTTCGTCGAACGCATCGACGGCGAACCGAGCCTGGATGCGCCCAAGTGGAAATCGACATTGTCGGGCACCTACAACTTCCTGATGCCCAACCTGCCGTTTGACATGTATCTGCGGGCCGACTATCACTACCAGACAAAAGTGTACTATCAGCTCGATCACGATCCTTTCGCCACTCAGGGGACCTATGGCATCCTGAATCTGGGAGTAGGTTTCACGGATCACGCCAAAAAGTATGAAGTCCGCGTGTTCTCGGATAACGTGACGAATCGATATTACTGCCCGAACGAGGTTAATGGCCCGCTTGCACGACAAGAGTGCCAGTCCTCGCCCATCGATGCGCAGCGTCGATACGGAATTGACGCATCGGCGAAGTTCTAAGCCCGGTGTCTGTTGCTTGCGGCACGAGGATGCGTGCAAGGGCGCCTTTTACATCCGGGAGAGATGGCTCTGAATTCCGACGCGTCTTTCCCCCGTGAGCATCTAACGCATCCCGGGGCACCTGGCCACTCGCTAACTCGGGAGCGTGCCCTTGCTCTCAATCGCTTCCGCGTAACTTCGCCACCCGAGAGATAAGACAATCGCGCCCGATAAAGCGGCCACGGGGATGACCGTCGCCATTGCAAGGCCGAGTTTGTTCCGGTCGTGAAGCACGCTTTGCGTAATGGTGGCGATAACCAAGGGGCCAAGTCCTGCACCCACCATATTGGTGCAGAATAGATACAGGCCCGATAGGCGGCCTCTTAGCTCAGCCGGCGTTAGCAGCTGCAGCGACGTAGCCCCCATGTTCAGGCAGAGCGCCGACGCAAAGTAGACGACGGAAATTCCGGTAAGGAATAACCAGGGTGACGGCGACAGAAACGCGAAGACTCCAAACGGCGCAGCCAGCAGCAACGCTGCGGTTGCTAGAAGGAAATGACTTCCCCGCACTCCACGAGCCCAAAGGTAGTCGGCCGCAAACCCGCTGCCCAATGTGGCCAGAGCGCCGCTGAAGCCAAACGCCAAGGCCATGGCGGGTCCGATTTCTATCGAGGTCCAGCCATATTTCCGTCCCATGAACGCGGGCGCCCATGCCATCAATGAGTAGCCCATAAATGCATTGATGGAAAAGCCTGCGAACTGGGTAGCCATGGCCGCACGACTTTCATTGAACAGCTTCAAAAGTGGCGCAAGCACTGAACGCTCTTCACGAAGCGCCGCCGGTCGCGGCGCCTCGGGCAACGTCAGCGCAAGGAAGCTTGCCGCGAATGCAGGGATTCCCGCGATAACAAATACGGCTTGCCAGGCAGCCAGATGGCCAAGCGGCGCCTGAATCCCCTGCGCACGCGAAAAAATGCCCAAGATAAGGCCGCCGAGGCCTAGCGATAGCGCGACCCCAAGAGGGGCGCCGAATGAGAAAACCCCAATGGCACTTGCCAGGCGCCGTCGTGGGAACAAGTCGCTCAAAAGAGAGTACGCGGCGGGAACCAGCGTGGCTTCGCCAATCCCGACCCCCATGCGCGCCAGAAAAAGCCATTGAAAGGAATCGGCCAGCCCGCAAGCCATGCAGCTGACTGACCAGGCGACGGTGCCAAGAAGGATGATGCGCCTTCTGGAATACACGTCGACTACCCACCCGAAAACGATGCCGCCAAGCGTGAAAAGAAGAGTGAACGAAAATCCAATGAGCAACCCCATCTGGACCTCGGTCAATCCGAGGCTCTTTTCAAGTGGATCGACCATCAGGGAGATGATCTGACGTCCGAAGAACGACAAGACATAAAGCGCTAGCAACAGCCATACCGAGTACCAAGCGCGACTGCCCGGCTTTCGCGGCGCCATGGTTGGTCCGTCCACCCCGGTTGATGCCGCCGTCTGAGGAACACTTCGGTTCGCGTTTGAACGAAATCTCATCATGGCTCGCTCCGAATCCACTGAATGATCAGGTTCGCCACTTCGTCGCTGTTCTGCTCCAGCATGATCATATGACCGTTTCCTTCGACACCCCAGTCTCCGAGATATAAGTGGCGCGCGGTTGCACCGATTTCCTTAAGCCAGTCGGCGATCGCCGCATCGGCTGCCCTTGGGTGATCCGTGTCAGCGGTCCCCGTAACAACCGCGATGGGCTTTCCGGCGAAGGCGTTACGGTCAGATACGAAAAGCTGAGCATCGTCAATGTTGGTACGCTCGAACACCAGTCGGCCGCTGATTCCGAGAAGGGATCGGTAGTACGATTCGAAGGCGCGATTGGGAAATCGCCGGCTCGAGCCAACCAGTTTGCGTCGCTGGAATTCCTTATCCGGATACATCACCCGGTCAAGATGCAGTGCGAGCAATCCGGAAGCCATTTCAATAGTCTTAAGCCGGGAGTCGCCGCCGATCAGTTTGCCCAGGCGAATCGCCATGTTGCCCGGCGGGGCAGGGGCGATCGCGACCAGTTTCTGGATGAGATTCGCGCGATGCTCGATTAGTTTCCACCCGAACGCGCCCGCCATCGAGTGTGTCATGACAATGGACGGCGTCCCGATCTCCTCGAGCACCTGACCGATGCCATCGACGATGAGATCGCCGCCGAGTTCCTCTGGTGCGACGTAACCGCTTCGCCCGACCCCCGGCCAATCCACCAGCACCACCTTGTAGCCCTCACGCAGGAAGGCGTGTGCCCAGCCGGGCCGACCATCCGGTGTTACCAGATAACAGGCCGAAGAATGGACCCCACCAGATATCATGACGACGTGCGGTTCGCCATTCCATGTCTTGGGCGACAGCAACTCGAAATACGTGGACGGTTTGGATATGAATGCCGAACGGTATTCGGTGATGTAGTTCCACCTGTACACTCTTGGGCTCTCAAGGATAGCGGCACATAGCTCGGGTTTGAGATGCATCTGCTATCCGATTTCCTATATGGTACCATAGTACCATCGTGGATAATAACTTCCGTCAACTGGTTTGATGACGCGTCAATCGCCTTCAATCCGGCATTGCCGATACCCGGTAAACACCCTCCACACCCCTGAGTGGTCGGGGTTGCCGATCCCACGACGATATTGGGCCGTTCTGGGCGTTTGGATGGCGCTCATTGTGAGCGTTCTTGACGCTTCCATTGCCAATGTCGCTCTTCCCAGCATCGCGCATGACCTCAAGACAACGCCTGCAGACTCGATTGCCGTGGTGAGCAGCTTCCAACTGGGAGCACTCGTGTCACTGCTTCCACTTGCGGCTCTCGGCGAGATAGTCACTTATCGTCGCGTGTTTCTTGGCGGACTTGCGTTGTTCATTGTGGCCTCCCTCGGTTGCATACTTTCACACAGTCTCTTCGAATTGGTGCTTTCACGGGCGGCTCAGGGAATCGGCGCGGCAGGAATTATGAGTGTCAACGGCGCCCTTGCCAGGCACATTCATCCGCACCGCCTTCTGGGCGCTGCGCTTGGCAGCAACGCGCTGATCGTTGCGGGCTTCGGTGCTCTCGGCCCAACAATAGCGGCGGCAATCCTCTCATGGGGTCCGTGGCAGTGGCTGTTTCTTATCAATCTGCCGATTGGTCTGATCGCGCTCGGCATCGGAACCCGGACCCTCCCCGAAAGTACGAAGTCACGACGAAAGCTTGATGCGTTAAGCATCGTGCTGAACGTCGTCGGCTTGTTTCTCGTCTCGAGCGGTGTCGACCTGATTGCCGGGAAGCATCCGCTCCTGCCTGGATTGTCATTGCTAATGGTTGGGACCGTGCTGCTCGCGTTCCTCGTCCGAAGATCGCTGTCACGGAGCCATCCACTCTTTCCCATTGACCTGTTGAGAATCCGGCTCGTCCGGCTGTCCGCCATGACTTCGACCGCGACTTTTGTGGCGCAGACCTTGCCCCTCGTGTCATTGCCGTTTTATTTTCAGGAAATGTTGCAGTTCAGTCCGGTCAAGACAGGACTGCTCATGACCCCCTGGGCGGTCGGGGTCGCAGCGGCCGCCCCGCTTGCCGGCTGGTTCGCCGACCGTATGCCGGTTTCCACGCTTGCAGGAAGCGGTCTTTTGGTAATGACCGCCGGATTGATCGCCATGCTTTGTCTTCCGGGAGACAGCAGCGCCGTGATGATCGGATTGCGGTTAGGTATTTGCGGAGTCGGATTCGGCTTTTTTCAGGCACCCAACAATCGCACGCTGATGTCAAGCGCTCCCATTGATCGGGCAGGTGCCGCAGCGGGCTTGATAGCCATTTCCCGCGTTACAGGCCAGATATCGGGTGCGATGCTGGTCGCACTCCTATTTCGCATCGGCGGCCCAGTGGGAAGGATGGCCATGGGTTTGGCGGTGCTGGCAGGTGCTTTCGCAGCACTCCTAAGCTTCGCTCGCCGCGGCACTTCCCCGTCTGACGACCCAATTATGGTACATCGTGGGGGCGGTTGACATGGTGTTTCCTCAAGGTACGATGAGCCGAGTACGACACTCTCGTCCCATTTTGGCTTTGAGCATCCGCGGCAGTCGACGGAATGAGGAATACGCCGGGTCAGGACGATGCGCCCGCGACAGACCGCGCAATAATGCGGGGCGCCGAGCGGATCTTGAAGCTGTACCGCATATCGCCGGGCTGCATCCTCCGGATCTTGTCCAAGGTGCAGTCTGATCCAGCGCTCAGGGATCTCTTGTCATGGGCACCGGTCGATGAAATGTTCCCCGGCTTCAACCTGTGCCCAATACCCGCGGGGTGGGGAGGGTATGCCGATCGACTGCAGACTTTGGCGAGTCCCGTATCTTATATTCCGAAACGCTCGGCAAGGGGTGTTATCAGCTTGGACCAAAAGAGGATATAGAGTTCTTGTCGAGAGATCCGGTGGACGCGCGACGGGAGAGGGCAGCAAGGGCTCGATCGCCAAGTGCGCGATCGCAGGTTGAGCGCGCCGCACATTTGAGCGTGCTCGACATTTAAGTCCCGAGCGCAGCGACTGGCTGCCAGCGCCCAGCGAGACTTTGAGCCATAAACGCCGGTCGACGCTGCTGTTCGCTATGTCCGCGATCTCATCGGTCTACTTTGGTCGGACTACTAACTTAAAGGACCTCGATCGGACTCAGTCGCCCTTTGCCGCGTCGCGCGAGATCTCGATCGAAGGTTGCGAAGGCGCGAGCATCGCCAGGCGTTGACGCAACGTGCAGGGCATCGGCGATGTCAATACCGTCTGCAACGGCCGCAAGCGCCAACTTAACTCGCTCAGGGTCTTCAACTTGCACCCGGGGCAAACCCAACGCTCCCTCGATCGCACGAGCGATGGCCGTATCGTCGAAGTCGTAAACGGAACGCAGCACCCAGAACGTCTCCAGCAGCACAGTCTTGCCTATCCATATGTCCTCCACCTCGAAGGCGGCACGCGCACGCGAGCCCTGCGCCTCGTCGTCATTGACAAGTAGCCGCACCAGCACGTTCGTGTCAATTGCGATCACCAGGAAAGTTACCGGCCCCTAGGCGCGACCATGCCTACGGCGGATTTCGCGTCGAATGCCTGCGTCAAAATCGGATAACGATTTGGGTTTCCCGCGGTAAGGAAGCGACCCGAACACGCCGTCAATTCGCGTGGCCGGAAACGCCTGCCGCGGTCGCAGCAGTACCCCGTGCGCGGTTGACTCGACTACGAATTCCGTTCCTTCGCCCCAACCGTGCTGGTCGCGCACTGACTTTGGAAGGACTACCTGGCCTTTGGAAGAGAGTTTGGTGGTATCCATATTTCGAATGCCTGAAACAATATTCAAGGTAAGACGTGGTAAGACATTTGTCAAGGCGCACGTAGACATCGAAAACAGTTCGCCGGTATCCAGGGACAGCCGCTAATTACGAGGGCAATATTGAGGGGGCATCGGTCGTTGACAGGGTCATACTTGATGTCCAACGACGTCCAGTGGCAGCCAACCCCTCGAGGGGGCATCTGTGGAGGCATCTGCGGAAACTGGAGAGAGAAAACAATTTGTGAAATTAGATACTTAGATGGGGAGTTCGGTGGCCAGCCGTCCCACTTCCGCAGACTTCCCGTGACGTCCGCCGACGTCCGGGAAACCTGAAGAAAAGCAAGTAACCCCGGGAAAACTAATAGAAAAGCAGCGCTCCGTCGTCCGCGGACGCGCGGACGTCCGACGTAATTCGCGTACAGCCGGACGGTTTTGGGGGCCTTTTTCGGGGCCTTTTGAAAAACCCCAAAAGCGAGGCCCCCAAAGTGGTCGGATATATCGGGAAAATGGGAAAATAGCTGTCGGAATGACATCGCTAGGGCCGAAAATCGAAAATCGCCGCTGGTTCGAGTCCGTCTCGCGCCACCAAATGCAATCGAGCAGCTCATGCCAACCCAGTGGGCTCGCTGCATGATGATTGCGCAACGGGAAACGGCGGCAGTGGTTCGATCGCCACCTGGGTTCGCAGGCGCAAAGGAAGTAGCGCGTATTTGACGCGTGACACACTCCGCCCGTTGCGAATCCCCGAGTCGCGTTGCTTTGCGGCCAGTACAGAATTCTGTATACTCGCAAGATGAAGACTACGCTGGACATTGACGATGAGCTCCTGGTGAAAGCAAAGGCGCTTTCAGCCCGCGAGCGCAAGAGCCTCACATCCTTGATTGAGGAAGGATTGAGGCTGCGGTTACGCCGCGCGGGCTTCGGCAAACGGTCGTCTCGCGTCGCACTGGCGGTCTACAGAGGAAAGGGCGGCCTGATCTCTGGAATCGATCCGCTGTCGAATCGCTCGCTATTGGACGCGGCGGACGATGACGCCTGATCTGAATGTCCTTCTCGCGGCTTCTCGTGCCGACCATCCGCAGCATAGGCCGGCGCTCAGTTGGTTGGAGCAGGCCATCGTCCGCTGCGAGACGGGAGGAAGCGTCGAGCTATTGCCCATGGTCACCGCGGGATTTTTGCGCTTAGCCACCAATCCGAAACTTTTTGTATCGCCGATGCCCATCGCCGCGGCCGTCGCGTTTGTCGATTCACTGCTGGTCCTTCCGGGGGTTGAAATGCCGGAACTGGGGCGTGAATGGCCGACCCTGCGTCAGCTGAGCTGCGATTTAGGGCTTGCGGTGAACGCCATCACCGATGCATGGATTGCGGCCGCTGTAAGGACGATCGGCAGCCACTTAGTAACCTTCGACAAGGGTTTTAGACGACTTTTGGGCAACGCTGAACTGACGGTCCTGAAGCCGGACTAGGCGGGCGGTTAGTGTGCACGATGACTCGCTTTCGTTGTTGCAAAATGCGGTGAGCTCGCCGGCGCAGCACAGAACAAAGGGACTGAGCTCGCGATCGATCGAAGGGTGATTTCTCGAACGGCGTCGCTGTGAGGCCTATGTCGCGACTACTGTTAGGGTTGTTTCTATTATCTCCTCTTTCCTTAGCCCAAGAGAAATCAGATTCATTGGACCAGTTGGCGTCTGAATTCTGGACGTGGCGCGCGGAGTGTAGGCCTTTCACCTTTGATGACGTTCCCCGCATGGAGCACGCGGAAGGCACGCGAGATTGGTCCGCGGCGGCGATTGCCAAACAGCGCGTTGATCTCTCCGAATTCGAGCGTCGATGGAAAATCGTGCGGACTGACCGCTGGCCCGTTGGACAGATGGTTGACTACCGGCTGGTGGGATCCGCTATCGCGCGCGTCCGGTGGGAATTGGATGTAAATCCGCGCTGGCAGCGCGACCCTACGTTTTACGTGGAGCAGGCCATGGATGCGCTACAGGAGGAGCTCATGCCTCCTCCGCCATTCGGCGACGCTCGCTCGCGAGAGATTGTGGCGAGGGGCGGATTTTGCAACGGCTCCCGGCTTGGGCATCGCATATGAAATTGGCAAGATGCAGATCGAGCAAATGCTGGCGGAACGGCGTCTTGAGCGGGGCGACAAGTTCACGCTCCGCGGTTTCACGATTACATATGGAGTAACGGCAACCTACCGCTGTCGTTGCAACGATGGGAATTGCTGGGTTTAGATTTAGACGATGAAATAAAGAAGGTGGACGAATTGACGAAGTGAAACTGGCCGGGTCGTCCAGCATCGGAAGGAATAATGCGCAACGTCGTGGCGACAACACGGGCGGACCCGATGACCCCGAACTTTCGATCCGAGGGCGTCCGCAGATGTTCCGAGAAATCCACACTTTTGCGGGGCCTTTTTTGGGACCTCGCAATGCGCAAGAGAATATCTTCTTCGCATAAACAGGCGCTTATAGCGTGAATGCGGTGGCCAGCCGTCAAAATTTTACGTTATAAATCAATAATTTACGACGTATTTATAGAATTGCAATGAATATATGTTTCCGCGGAAACGTCTGCTCATGCTGCGGAGTGCTCAAGGGGTTCAATCTCCCGCAGCGCGCGCTTCGTTTCCGCAGAACGCTCGGCTGTTCGAAGATCGTATATAGATTGCAAATTCAGCCAGAACTGCGCGGTGCCGCCGAAGTAGCGCGCGAGCCGCACGGCGGTATCGGCAGTGACACCGCGGCGTTCCAGAACGATGTCACCAATGCGCGACGGGCTCAGGCGCAGAGCCTTGGCAAGCGCGTTTGCACTCAAGTTCAAGGGCTTCAAGTACTCCTCACGAAGCACTTCGCCGGGGTGAACCGGCCGCATTCCGTTTTTGAAAGTCATATAATCTTGGCCTCATGCGTAGTGGTTGGTAATCTCAACGTCCGTCGGCCCTGTTTTGGTCCAAACGAAGCAGATCCGGAACTGGTCATTGACGCGGATGCTGTGCTGTCCTGCTCGATCACTTACCAGCGCTTCGAGGCGATTACCCGGCGGCGATTTCAGGTCCTCAAGCACGGTCGCGGCCTCGAGCATCGTGAGCTTGCGAGTCGCGACTTTGCGTATCGCACCGAAACGCTGCGATTTCTCTGTCTTGAATAGCTCTTCGGTGTCCTTGCATTTGAAGCCCTGAATTGCCACGCACCCATTCTATACCGTTTCCCGGTAAGCGGCAAATTTTACACTGTTTGCTTTGTTGTGCGTTTCAGCGGAAGCGTTTGCTCGTATTGACCGCGGGAATTTGCCCTCATGACGCCTGCGGTGGGAAGCAGCGGCAAACGGGTTGATCGCCGTTTGTTTCGATGGAATTCCGCGTTGCTGATCTCGAGATTACGGTGAAGCCGCGCAGATTGTCGTGGCGAACTGCAATGTCTGTCTGACAGCGCGCGTCGTCACCCACGCGTGCGTTGATAAATCGAGCATAGACAGGATACGAACTTTTGTTTGCATTCATGAGGCATCTGCCCTAGAGTCCTCCGACTAGGCGTGAGCGCTAGGCATATAGCCCGTCGCCCATGCCGCACATCGGGGGTCCTACTGTGCTCACTCGACGACTATTTACCCAACTGACGTCGGCGGCTGCTATTGCCGGTGTCTTGATGCCCCCCGACGCGTTGCCGGATTCCATCGTCAAGCCGGTACCGACCCTCCGCGATCTTCTGCTGAAACATTTTCCCGAGCGACCGCCTGTCGCGACGACGGCGTTGCCGAAAAAGGTGATCGTCATTGGCGCGGGAGTCGCCGGGTTAAGTGCCGCGCGAATATTGCATGACGCGGGGATCGAGACGATGGTTCTCGAGGCAAGAGACCGTCTTGGCGGCCGAACTTGGACTGTCCACTTCGAAGATGCGCCTGTCGACATGAACGGGGGATATCTACACGACCTCGATGTGAACGCGTTGGCGAAGCTATACCGCGATGCGAATTGGCCGGTGGAGGACACCGCCTTTTATGACCTTCACGCTAACGGGTTCGATGCCTCGACTGGGAATCCTTAGGCCTCATCGGCAAACTCCGCCTTGCCTAGACCATGCGCGGCTACTTTCAGGGCCCTCAGAACCCGCCCACTACCAGCGCAACGGACTATGCGGTCGAGCAAGCAGTGGACTCAACAGTTCTTCCGAGATGCCGGGCTAACGGGCTCCGACGGGCGACTAATCGAGTCGCTCATCAGATCTCTCCAGTCGACCGATGGCAACGACCTCTCCGTGCGATGGCACGACAAGCTCCCCAAAACAGGAGGACCATGGGTGTTTCCGCGCACCGGCTTTGGCAACTTCGTGGCGGCCCTGGCCGAGGGTCTTGATGTGCACGTCAATCAACCCGTACTTCGCGTGACGCTGCGCGGTGATGCTGTCGAGGTGACAACCCGCACGCAGACGACTTTCGAGGCCAGTCACATACTGATAACGGTGCCCTTGGGCACTTTGCAGGCCGGCGAACTCGCGTTCGAACCCGGACTGCCCAGTGAGAAGATAGTGGCAATTGCGGGCATGGGTGTGGCGCACATGGAGAAGTTTGCCATCGCCCTTCGAGATCCGATCGCCGAGGGCGATTTCACATTACGGGTCTACTTCGATGCGACGACCGGAGCCCGGCTGACTTTTCAGAACTTCTCGAAACGCCTAGGGCACCCCATCGTCGTCGCTTACGTGCACACGAACTATGTATCTCACTTTTTAAAGCATGGCAGGCAAGAACGCGAAGCCATTGTCGTGAATGCTCTTCGCGCCATGCTGAAGGCGCCGGGTTTGACGCCAAAATCCATAGTGCAGTCCGACTGGAGCGACAGTCCTTACTCGCGCGGTGCTTATAGCTGCATCAAGGTGCACGGCGGTCCGGAACTCATCAGAAACCTGGCTTCGCCGGCCTACGGTGGCCGTCTTCTATTCGCAGGCGAGGCGACTGACGTTGACCGCTTCTCCTACGTCGACGGCGCCGTCGCCACGGGCGTGCGCGAAGCGCGTCGCCTTCTTGGTATTTAGGCAGGTAATCGCTATGAAGGCGCTCAGAGTATTCGCGTTGTATTTCGTCCCCGGGCTCTCGATCCTTATCTTCGGGTTCTACGCGGTAACTGCCGGGTGGGGGCACCCGGACGTGTGGGGTGCCGCGCATGGTGTCCACCAATCCATCGTACTCAACTACCGGTGGGTGAATGCGGTATCGCTCACCGCCTGGGCGGCCACATTGATCTCGGTGCTGATGCAGCGGGAGGCGAGCGCGCGGCTGGCGGCGACCTTCGCGACGGCCTATGTCCTCTGCGATGTGGTCTTCTACATTCCGATGGCGAGACTTGCGGGCGAGGCGTTTCCATTCGACCAATTCGCCATCTTTACGGTGCAGGCACTGTACGCGCTGTTTTTGCCGAGCTTGATGCGCGATCGTGCGGTGGGGGGTTAGTGCGGACGGCTTTTCGAGCTTCGTTCATTTTTTGAATTTCGCGATGAACAGATGCAAGATCTCGGTGCGCCAAGACCGAACCAGTTCTCGCCCATGGCCAGTTTCAGTCTGCAACAATTTGGCTTCCAGGCGTTCAACACCGTACAGAAACTTTGCGAGCACGCGAATGGTCTCTTCATCCGCCTCCGGATAGAAGTTCCGATACAGCCAAGCCAAGCGGTTTTCTATCTTGGCGAAATGCTTTTGGAGCAGTTTTTCGAAGCCACGATCGAGTCGGCACGCCTTGTCCAGCTCGAGCTGAGTGCCTCGGTTCCACCCGAGTTTGTCGAATGTCTTGGTGTACAGCTTGTCCCATTCCATCGGTCCCAATGCGACCATCTGCGGGCTCGTGAGGTGTTCGAGGGTATCGGCGACCTCCGCAAGACGATGCTTATACAGCTCGAATAGGATGGCCTCTTTATGAGGGAAGTACTGGTAGATCGAGCCCACGGTTACCCCGGAGCGCGCGGCGATGGATCGGGTCGTGACGGCCTTTGCGCCGTCAGATCCCAAAATGTCCCATGTGGCATCGATGATGCGTGTGATTGTGGCCCGCGATCGCTCTTGCGTAGGATCCTTGCGGCGGGAGAACGTTTTTTTGCGACTGTCTTTCATACGGTAGATTGTTGCCGGCTTTCGCCCGAAGTGTAGCAGCACTCGACTATAGACCGCAGCCGTCAATGCAACGGAAGGAGTCTCTAACGTCATTTGGCGCGACATCTTGGGCGTCCAGAAGAAATGCGAGCAAAAGATTGCATTAAGATTAAAATCGTGATTTAAATAGATGCGAACATTTGTCCTCATTCGGCGGTGCACAAGAGAGTGCTGAACAAATGCGGATTGGAGTTGACGACGGTGCCCGGCGGTGCGGTTTCGCGGCGCGTTGGATTAACAAAGGGGTGACGCGATGAGATGGGAACAATTCTCGACGGCGCGCTACGCCGTATGGCTCCGTGCCGGAATACTGATCGCCGTGCCTGGGTCTGCGATCGGTGCGTCCGGGGGCGGCTTGGAGCCCTCGCCGGCGATCGAGGAAATCGTGGTCACCGCCGCGAAGCGCGGTACAATGGGGCACGCCTCGCCGCTCGCGGGAATGTCGTCGTCGTCAGCCTCAATTACCGCCTGGGAATCTTCGGCTTTGTGGATGTTTCGGTGATCGGCGGTCCTCGATATCGAGAGAGTTGCAACGACGGACTGCTCGATCAGTTGATGGCTCTCGAATGGATCAAACGCAATATTGCTGCATTCGGCGGTGACCCGCACAGCGTGACCGTGTTCGGCAACTCGGCGGGTGCCTCCGACATCAGCGCGCTCTTGGGTGTCCAAACACCGGAGCGATACTTCCAGCGCGCCATCATCCAAAGCGGGTTTGCTTCGGCGACCAAGAGTAGGGCGATTGCCGAGCAATTTAGCCGGTCGATGTTCTCTCAGGCGCACGTCAGATCCATGAAGGATCTGCTCGGGAAGAGTCCGAAGGAGCTTCTGGCGATGCAGGCGGCGGCGCTTGAGCCGCTGTCGGAACTTGACAGCGATCTGTCCTTTCAGCCGACCGTCGATGGGACGCTCATACCCGACTTTCCGCTCGCCCTCATTCGCCGAGGTAATGCGCGGCACGTGGACGTGTTGTTGGGCTACACGGTGAACGAACTGCGCCTGTACCTCTTGTATACACCCGGGTGGGCCAACGCCAAGTTGACGGATATACCCGTATTGCGCGATCTAGCCGAAGACAAGCGTCGGGCGCTTTGGGACGAGTATCGTCAAGCGCGGCCGGGGATGAGCGATGGCCAGGTCGCGCTGGATATCGGAAGCGACTATCTGTTTCGAGTATCAGCCATCCGTATGGCGGAAGCGCAACTCCCGTATAACAAGAATGTCTTCATGTACCAATTCGCCTGGCAGGCATCAAAACCCGAACTAGGCGCTCCTCATGCTGTGGAACTGCCCTTCGTGTTCGGCAATGTCGGATCCGGACAATCCCTGTTCTTGGGCAATATGGACGATCCGCAGACGCGGTCAACTGTCGAAAACCTAGTTTCCGAGGTGCAGGAGTTTTGGACGTCCTTCGCGAAGTCCGGCCGACCGGCGGCACAGGGAGTTCCTGAGTGGCATCGGTATGACGCGGACTCCCGTCGCACGATGATCTTCGATCGCACTGCGCAGCTCATGTCGGATCCTGCCTCGAAAGAGCGAACATTGTTTGACGGGTTGGCGCTCGGAGGCCGGCGATGACGAGATCCGTCCAACAACGTCCGGTGGCAGCCGACCCTTTGTGGGGGCACCCGTGGGGGCATCCGCAGAAACTGAGAGATAAAAATTGCTGTGAAAATAGATACTTAGGCTGCGAGTTCGGTGGTCAGCCGTCACGATGCCTGCGCGACGGGAAACGGCGGCAACGGTTCGATTGCCACTTGGGTCCGCAATCGCACGTTGAGCGCGTCCAAGATCTTGGCCGCACGCTCAAGCGTGATGCCGAAATACTCGTTTCGCTCATCGCGAGAGACCTGCGTCTCGTGAACGGCCAGACGTCGCGCTAGCTCGCGCTGGGAGATGCCTTGCGCGATGCGCGAGGTAATGAGTAAGTGGCCGACGCCTCGAAGATTATCGAGCTCTTCGAATTCTCCACGCTTCAATCGCTCGTGGGCTTCAACCTCTTCTTTTAACTGCAGGTGAAAGGATTCGATCGCCTGGGGCCAAGGCCATACCGAATGGAGTCCTTGCATCGAGGATCTATACCGAAAATTCGTCACCGGCAAATTAAACAGAGTGCCGCGTCTTGTGCGCTTCAGAACCGCGGCCTTAGACGTGGCGTCGCCAGTCTGCGTATTTGCGGCGGTGAGGCTACTGCCATTGCCATAGTGATGCTTCAGCGTCGGAAATAGGACTCGGCACCTCAGCGTTCATAGCGAGCAATGCTGGACTATGATTTGCGAACTGATGGCGGGGTCTTTCGGCGGGTTGGCGCTGACGCGACGTTCATGCGATTAGCGTACGCCTGCCGAAGAAAGTCGATCAGGAGCCGAACTCGCGTAGGTAAGAGATCTCGGCTCGGAAATACGACCGAAATGGGGCGATCATTCGCCTCTTGCCAGTCGGGAAGAATTTCAATGATGTCGCCCCGCTTGATGTCCTCGGTGACGGCAAAGTCAGGAAGGAGGCCCACACCGGCGCCGCATCGGACGAATTCGCGCGCACCTATGCCAGAATGGGTTTTTATCGATGCGCGCACACGTACATTGACGTGCTCTCCACTGCGGACGTGCGCCAATGTCAAGTGTTCCGGATGCGGAAGCTGCGTGATGCTGATCCACGGTAGCTCGACGATCTCGCTCGGATTCGACACCTTCGGATGCGAGCTGATAAACGTCGGGGATGCGCACAGCAGGAGACGGCACCGACCGAGTTCTGTGGCAAACAGTCCTGTGTCGGCGAGACGGCCAACACGCAACGCCAAGTCAAACCGCTCTTCAATCATGCTCGATACAGAATCTTCCAGTACGAGGTCCAGTACCACATCCGGGTGCAATTGTCGGTAGATCGCCAATTGCGGTATTAAAAAGCTGACCCCGAAATTGAATGACGAGGTCATCCGAATAATTCCCCCTGCCTGAGATCCATGGGATTCAACGGTAGCGAAGGCACTCTCGGCCGCCGAGACCATTTGACGGCAGTGTTGGTAGAACGCGGTGCCTTCAGTGGTCAATGCAAGCGCCCGAGTGCTGCGATTGATGAGTTTGGTGCCCACTCGGGCTTCCAGTGCAGACACGTGCGCGCTAATAATCGATTTTCCGAGCCCAAGATGGGCCGCGGCTTTGGAGAATGAGCCTTGCTCAACGACGCTGACAAAGATGGCCATCCGATGGAGTTCCTTGATCATTTTTCGCGCTCTGTACGGGCAACCTGCACATTTGTTGTACGGTATAACAGCACTTACATTCCGCTTGGGACCAACTAGTTCCGTCTGGACGGACGACGTAATGTAGACCCGTTGGGCGACCAATGCCAATAGCGCCGGTTTTTTTGGGTTGATAAACGCGGGAGGCGGAGAAGTGGCTGGACCATTGGCTGGCATCCGAATTGTGGATATGAGCACGATGCTGTCAGGGCCCTGGGCGGCAATGATTCTTGCCGATCAGGGCGCCGATGTGGTCAAGGTCGAATTACCGGGCGTTGGCGACCACGTGAGATCACTCGGCAATCAACGTGCGGGCATGTCGGCGATGTTTCTCAACATTAATCGCAACAAGCGATCGATCACCGTCGACGTGAAGCAACCGCGCGGGCGCGACATCGTGCGGGACCTAGCCAAGACGGCTGACGTTTTCATGCAGAATTTTCGGCCCGGCGTCGTCGATCGGTTGGGCGTCGGGGAACCCGACATTCGCCGAGTCGCCCCAAGCATCATTTATGCATCTATCAGCGGATTTGGTGACAAAGGCCCGTGGGCCAGCAAACCGGTCTACGATCCGATCATTCAGGCCATCTCCGGCTTAACCACGCTACAGGCCGGCTCCGACTACGAGCGTCCGCGGCTGATTCGAACCGTCTTGCCCGACAAGCTCGCCGCTGTCTCTGCCGCGCAGTCCATTTCGGCGGCCCTGTTCGCCAAAGAGCGCACTGGACAGGGACAACACGTGCGTATATCCATGGTGGATGCCGTGCTGTATTTTCTTTGGGCTTCTGACATGGGTGCGCAAACATATCTCGACAAGACCGTCAGCGATCAAGAGGCGGCGAGTTTCATCGATCTCATTTATGAGACCAAGGACGGCTACATGACGGTGGCGATCATGAGCAATAAGGAATGGGTCGGCATGGCGACGGCCCTGGAAAAGCCTGAGTGGCTGGTCGACCAACGCTTTGCGACGCCCAGTGCACGTGATCAACATGTCAATGCGCGACTCGCCATGACACAGGAAGTGCTGTTGACTCGAACCACCAGTGAGTGGATGGCAAGGCTGGAGGCGCATGACGTACCATGCGCCCCGGCGCTCAAGCGCCACGAGGTGATCGCGCATCCACAGGTGATCGCGTCAGGCACGGTGATTGAGGTTCACCACCACGCAGCCGGGGTATTGCGGCAGGCGAGGTCGCCAGCTCATTTCGACGGTACGCCCTCGAGCGTTCGCCGCGGTGCTCCATTGCTCGGCGAACACAACGATGAGGTATTGCGGGAAATCGGCTACACGCGGGCAATGGTCGCAGATCTACGCGCTAATAAGATAATTGGTGGTGAATGTCTCGAGGCGCTCCGTCGTAGCGGCACTGGAAAATAAATATGTTAAATATTTTGATTATTGGCGCGGACCGTGGAATTGCCCACGCCATTTGTCTTCAGTTGCAAGCGCGGGGCGAGCACGTGTTGGCCGCGTGCATGGGCGATAAATCACCGTATATTGGCAAGGGAGTGGAGGACATCGGCGGCATCGACGTCACGTCAGCCGAGGCAGTACAGAGGTTGGCCGATCAGCTGCGTGAGCGCAAGACCACTCTGGATTGGCTCGTGCATGTCGCGGGAGTCCTCGGTCTCGATGAGCTGGGCAAAATCGACTACAACGACATGCGCCGGCAGTTCGAGATCAACACGTTGGGTCCGTTGCGCGTTGTGGAGGCCTGTATTCCTTACCTGGCGAACGGCTCAAAAGTCGGTGTCGTCACGAGTCGCGTGGGATCGCTGGGAGACAACGGGTCTGGCGGGATGTATGCCTATCGTGTATCCAAGGCGGGCGCCAACATGGTGGCGCTGAATCTGCACCATGATCTTAAGAAACGTGGCATCGCGGTCCTTGCGCTGCATCCGGGGATGGTTGCGACGAACTTGACCAAAAACTTTCCGGGCGACTTCCACTATATCCAGCCGGCGGAAGCGGCGAGCGGACTTATCGCGCGGATGGACGAGCTCACACCAGCGACCTCTGGACAATTTCGCCATGCGAGCGGGGAGAGGTTGCCATGGTAGATAATGAAATCGTATCGACACCGCGAACAAACGATACAGGCCTCGGGGGAGCGCATGATTACTCTCTATCAATATCTTCCTGCTTGGAACGTGCCGTGCATCAGCCCGTATGTCACCAAGGTAATCTATTACTTGAAGATGACAGGTCTGGGATTTGAACTCAAGCCGCAGGATTTAACCCAACTGGATCGTGATACACCGACCGGCAAGCTGCCGTACCTCGTGGACGTAGATGGCACGGGGGTCCACGACTCCACGCATATTATCGAGTATCTTCAAACCAAGTACGGCGATGCGCTCGACGCGGGCGCCACCAAGGCAGAGCGAGCCCAAATGCTCGCCTGGAATAGGATGATCGACGAGCACACCTACTGGGTAGCCGTCATTCAACCACGCTGGCGAGAATCGGCGAACTGGGAGAGGTACTTGCGCATCATAGCCGGCAGGGATGAAGTGCCACCTGCGCTACGGGCGTTTGCCGATGACTTCCGGTTCCGCATCCTCAATGAATTTATGACCGGCGGCTGGGGGCGAATGCCGGCGGCGGTGATTTACCGGCGCGCTCGAGCCGACATTGACGCCCTGGCGGACTTCCTCGGGGACAAAACATACTTCATGGGCGATCGGCCGCGGTGGATCGACACGAGTGTGCTCTCTATTTTGCGGCACGTTATCGATGCGCCATTTGATTTCGACACCAAGGACTACGGCACGACCAAGACCAACTTGCTGGGTTATATGGCGCGAATGGAAGACCGTTTTGGTATCTGAATTCAGAGCACCGGACTCGAACCCTCGAAAGGCCGCGACATGACGCGGAATTTACTGTTCGGCTCCAACGCAATGTCCACCGCAGGAAAGTCATGATGAACGCTAACCCCCAACCTGATGGCGCGCCGACGACGACACTGAGCGACGCGCACTCCTTCCGACCGATGATGACCATCGATGGGCGCCAAGTATCGAGCGCAGCTGTGATCGAAGTGATCGATCCTGCCACGAGCGAGTCCTTCGTGAGCGTCCCGGACTGCACGCGCTCACAACTGGACGATGCCGTGGCCGCGGCGCAGAAGGCGTTTCGCCCATGGGCGGAATTGCCGTATGAGCAACGACGTACGCAGGTCAATGCCTTCATTGATCGGGTGGCGGCGGAGGCCGATGCGTTCGCTCCCGTGATCACACGGGAACAAGGCAAGCCGCTGCCCAAGGCACGCAGCGAAATCAATTCCGGCGTTTTCTTCGGCCGCGGTTATACCGCCGTGGATATTGATCCGCTGGTACTGCGCGAGAGCGCGCAACAACGGGTGGAGATACGCCGTCGACCGTTGGGAGTGGTGGGCGCAATTACCGCGTGGAATTACCCTCTAATGCTGGCCATGTGGAAGATCGTACCGGCGGTCTTGACCGGGAACACTGTCGTGCTGAAACCCTCGCCGTACACACCCGTCGCTACCCTCAAATTGGGCGTCCTGGCGCAAGAAATATTCCCGCCGGGAGTGGTCAATGTGATTAGCGGCGGCAATGAACTCGGCGCCTGGATGACGGAGCATCCCGGAATACGAAAGATTGCATTTACCGGATCCGTGGCTACCGGCCAGCGCATTATGGCGAGCGCAGCGGGCAACCTTAAGCGCCTCACGTTGGAACTGGGTGGCAATGACGCTGGAATCGTGCTGGACGATGTGGATCCCGCCAAGATTGCGAACGATCTTTTCTGGGCCAAGTTCTCCAACTGCGGTCAAGTATGCGCGGCGCTGAAGCGCTTGTACGTGCATCGTCGAATCTACCCGGCAGTCTGTGATGAGTTAATCAAAGTCGCTCGCACCGTCAAGATCGGTCCCGGTACCCAGGAAGGCGTGGACATCGGTCCGATTCAAAACAGGGCTCAATATGATTTGGTTCGGCGCATGGTCGACGAAGCTCTCGCGGGCGGCGCGCAGGTGCTCTACGAAAGCGCAGTTCCGCCCGGGCCGGGGTTATTCCTGCCAATTTCCATTCTCGCCAACGTCACGACCGCCATGCGCGTGGTCAAAGAGGAGGTGTTCGGACCAGTGCTCAGCGTCACGCCTTTCGACGACGAGGAAGAAGCACTGCGGTTGGCCAACGACACGGAGTACGGACTTGGCGGGTCCGTGTGGAGTGCAGATGTCGAACGAGCAACAAGGCTCGCGGCGCGTCTCGACTCAGGCGGTGCCTGGGTCAACCAGCATCCGGCGTTGGGCGCGGAGATACCTTTTGGCGGCGTGAAAGGCTCCGGCATCGGTGTTGAACTCGGGCGGCTTGGCCTGGAGGAATACACCTCCATCCAGGTACTCAATATAAAACGCGCCGACTGACGCTAAGGCGGGAGGGCGACTGGTCTGCGCGCCGTGGTGCGCTCGCTGCGCCTGGACGGTTCGATTCGAATAACGGTTAAGTGACCGCTTGCTTGTCGGCGACCGTTACGGGACTTAGCGAGAACGGGTACCCCGAAAGACTACCAACTTCGCACTCCCAAGAGTTCGATTGTTCAATCGAAGATCCATAAGTACCAGCGCGATGCTAGAGCGCTGTGCCGGCGGAATGCGCTAGGTGAATCCTCGATAGCACGCGGCCTCCCGCTATCAACGCCACCGAAATAGAAAGAAACAACAGGTCACGTCTGCCATCGTCCGGTATTAGCGAACTCAGTTGTCTAAATATCTCGATTGTTTGTTTTTGCAAGACGAATTAGTCTGCGTTCGTCCCGGATGGGGCGATCGGTACTGAAGACCGATGGTGAGAAACAAGCGATTTTTGGGGGAGTGGCAAATGCCCGGAAAGTGGCGGAGTCAGTTGGCGATGAGTGTGCTGGGTACTCTGCTTGTAGTTTCAGCTAAAGCCGACTACATCCAGTCGCTCGGCGTCAGCGCGGCCTGCATTGCAGTGGGCGGAGCCTGCGTTGCGACTGCCGACGACCTGGGCGCCTACTACGTCAATCCGGCCGCGGCGACTCAATTCGATCACGCGCTCGTCGGTGGAAATTTCAGGATTCTCGATACGAAGACTCTCGAACTTGAGGACTCCGCCGGAAGTCACAGCATCTCGAAAACCAATACGAAGGGCAATCTCGCACTGGCGCCTACCGTGGCGGGGTATTTTCCTCTCTCGCCGCGCGCCACCGTCGGACTAGCGCTTGGCGCACCCTTCGCCATTACGGCTGATTGGGGCAATGATGCAGGAATCAACCGATTCGACATGTCCAATCAAGCACTGTTCTTGTTGGATCTATCGCCCAACATCGCTTTCAAGATCAACAATAAGCTCTCGGTCGGGTTGGCCATCAATATTACGGCGCTCAAACACTTACGCACAGAGACGCTGATTCCGAATAGCTTTTTCGCCGCGCTGCCGCCGGCGCTGGGTGGTGCAGGCGCGATCATTCCGACAACGCCCAACAGCCCCGTGTTGGGATCCGTCACCCTGCAGACTGGCAAGAATGTAAGTCTCGGCATACCGCCCGACGATTTCGAATCGGGGTTCGATGAGGCGACATTCACTGTCGGAGCGCGATACGAAGCAAGCGACCGGCTCTCGCTTGGGGCAGCCTACCGCAACATCACACGAACCACCTGGCGCGGCACGGCGACGCTGAATTTGACCCCCATCAACTTGGGTAGTCAGTCCACGGCGTTCAAGACGGCTCTCGACATGCCTGGGCACGTGCAGTTCGGCGTCGCCTATCAGGTAATTCCCCAGCAGTTGACGTGGTCGCTGGACCTGCAACGGACGTTTTGGGCTCAAACACGGGGGTTCGGATCGCCCGCCGATATCCACTTTCAGCAGCCGTTGCTCGGGCTCATCAACAATCTTCAGATCAGCTACGACGGACACGACGCGAACACCTACCGCACCGGCCTCAAGTATCAAATCACTCGAGCGATCTCGGTCATGGGTGGCTACGCCTACGACCAGCGAGCCTTTCACAACGACACGGTCGACATTTTGACCTACGACTCGAATCGAAACATCTTCAGCCTGGGTGGAAGCGTGGATCTGCGCTCGAGCGCCAAGCGAGGTTGGCTCTTCGCCGCTGAAGCTCAAATGACCCACTACGATCGCAACACGCTCGAGGCCGGGGAGAGTCGCAATCTCGGCGGACTCTCTCTACCCAGTCTCTCGGCGGGCGGTACGCTCGGATTCGTTCCGAACCGCGGCTCATTTACCTTCGGCGGCAATATCTGGGGCTTTGGCGCCTCAGCTACGTACGAGTTCTGAGATGAACCTAATATTCAGTCAGTTGTTTGCAGTCAACATCACCGGAGAGTCCCATGGCTACCGTTTTTAGCAACGATATCGTTCCGGCACCCGGGACACGATCGGCCAAAAAGCCGCCATTCACCGTCAGCTTCAATGCCTTCATCGTTGCAGTGATGTCCATCGCGGCGGTTGCAGTCATGTACAGAAGTTACCAGCAGTTCTTCGCCCTGAGCAAGGGGCTGGACGCAACGTCGGTGGATTTTGCGACCTATTGGCTACCCGTGTTTCGGCTCGAATTGCCGGTGCTGTTCGGAGCGGGAATTGCGTGCTGGAGTTATTTGCTCCTGACACGCGACAAGGCTCTGGAGAAAGTAACGCCTGTCGTTGAACTCAAGCGCTATTTCTATCTGACGATGTGGCTGGTTGCGTATTCGTTCGCCGTGTACTGGACCGGCAGCTTCTTCGCAGAGGGAGATGGGATGTGGCATCAAACCGTGCTCCGCGATACGCCCATCACTCCGAGCCACATCGTACTATTTTACGCCTGCATCCCCATGTACTTGTTTTTTGGAATCGGCAGCTTCATCTACGCGATGACGCGAATTCCCGCATTCTGCCGCGGCATATCGATAATGCATGTGTTCGCGGTGGTCGGACCATTTCTGATTATGCCGAATCTAGGCTTCAACGAATGGGGTCATGCCTACTGGCTAACCGAAGAGATCTTCTCACACCCGTTGCATTGGGGATTCGTGATGCTGGGATGGGCCGCGTTAGGGCTGCCTGGCGTGCTCATGCAGATCCTCGGACGCATGCGCGAACTCGTGCCGGTGGTATTTGGGTCGCGAGGTGACTTATGAATGATATCTCAGTGGCAAAACCCAATCGCGATGGACGACCGAGATTGAAGAAAGAGACGATCATCGATGTCGCGGGTCTGACGCCCGATGCTGCGAAGTGGTCGCGTATCTTCGACTTCCTGGTCGTCGGTGCGGTGGTGACGCTCTTCATGGGCGCGATGCATCTGCATGTGATGCTGACGGTCGGTGATTGGGACATGTTCACCGATTGGAAGGATCGGCAGTATTGGGTTTTGCTGTATCCGATTTCCGCCATCATGTTCCCGGCGGCGTTGCAGGCGGTGTTCTGGACGTACTTCCGATTACCGATCGGCGCCACGGTCGGTGGGGTTCTCTTGCTGCTCGCTGTGTGGATCACCCGCATCGTGCAGTGGCATGTCTGGGCCGGCTTCCCGTTCTCGATGATGCTGCCGTCCATCATTCTCCCTGGGGCCATCCTCATGGATGTGGTACTCATCGTGTGCGGCAATGGGCTATTCGCGGCGATATTCGGCGGCTGGCTGTTCGGCTTCACGTTCTGGCCGGCGAACTATGAGGCGCTTGCTCTGGCGTACATGCCCGTCGACTTCCACGGAACGATGGCCTCCGTGTCCGATATGGTCGGCTATACCTTTCTGCGCTCGAACATGCCCGAGTACTTGCGGATCATCGAGCGCGGCACGCTGCGCACGTTCGGTGGCCAGGTGGCATGGATTTCGGGCGCCTTTTCGGCATTCATCTGCATCATCATGCACTTTCTCTGGTGGAATTTGGGCGTGGCGATGTCCACCGTCAAATTCGTGCCCAACGGCAAAAGGATGCTGGCCCTCATGGGCATGAAGGCACCGAGCGCAACGAAGGCGGCCACGGCGCCAGCATTGCCGAACACCACGCTGTTACCGCTGGCCTAGCGCAATACTATGAAACAGGGAGCCACAATGATTATTCCGAGCATGAGTATCCTACGCGGTATATCGATGATCGTGACGGTACTCCTGGGCGCACAAACCGCATTGGCTCATGGTGAAAGAGCGCAAGAGCCGTTCCTTCGAACGCGGTCGATTCAGTTCTACGACGTGCAGTTCGACAAGACTCAAGTCAAAGTCAATGAACAGTTCACCGTCACCGGGAAGGCCCATTTCTCCGAGCAGTGGGCGGACGCCGTCGCGCAACCGGACGTGGCCTATCTTTCCGCATCCTCCCCAGGACCCGTGGTCGTGAGGGTGTCGTCGGATCTGAACGGAGTGCCCGCCCGCCAGTCGTTTTCGAAATTGGAGCTGGGTCGCGACTATGCTTTCACCTTGGTGCTCGAGGCGCGTACGCCCGGCCGGTATCACATTCACCCGACGATCGCGATCAAAGGGTCGGGCGCCCTGGTCGGACCTGGGCAGTGGATTGAGATCTCCGGAAACGGGGCGAACTTCGCCTATCCCGTGACCACGATGACCGGCTTGAAGATCGACAATCTCGAGACTGTGGGTGTGGCGCATGCCGTGAAATGGCACGTAGTGTGGTTTGTGTTGGGCGCCTTTTGGCTCATTTTCTGGCTCGCCCGGCCGTTGTTGCTCCCGCGGTGGCTGACTTTGCTCAAAGGGCGCGAGGACCTCTTGATCACGCGGGTCGATCTCGCAACGGGAATCGGGCTCGGAATGATTGTGGTCGCGCTCATATTCGGCGGGTACGCATGGACGGTTAGCGACTACCCCTACAATGTTCCGTTGCAATCCGGAACGGTCAGGGTCGATCCGCTGCCATTAGGTCCGCACGGTGCAGTAGTCAGAACACTGGATGCCACCTATGACGTCCCGGGTCGCTCCATGCGGATCAGATTGAGCATCTCTAACACGGGCCCTACACCACTCACTATTGGCGAGTTTTCGACGGCGAACATACGTTTCGTGAATTTGCAGTCCCATGACGCGATGGATCACGTCGATCGTAGCTATCCGAGGGATCTAGTACCGCGCGACGGTCTCTCCATCAGCGATCCAAGCCCGATTCAACCCGGTGAGACGCGCGAAGTGCGGATTGACGCGACCGACGCCGCATGGGAACTGGAAAGACTGGTGAGTTTCTTGACAGACGTCGACTCGAAATTCGGGGCGCTGCTATTTTTGTACTCGAGCGATGGCGAACGCAACATGGTGGAAATCGGTGGTCCGATCCTGCCGGTTTTTACTCGGCTGAAGTCTGCAATGCCGATCCAATCGCAGTTGACGTCGCCAAGCACCATGGAGTCGGACGCCGGCAGGAAGCTGGCGCGCTACTCAGTCGCCGCGAATCTTTAAGGGTGCACACGGGGACTTCCACATAGCGGAATCTGAGGAAAATGAAATACGTACTGCTAGTTGTGACATGCGCGTGGCTCACGGTATCCGGGACAGCCGCTGGCCACGGGGCGGTATCGATGGAACAGGACATCTGCAAACTGAAGATTGAGTCCCTGCAAATGCACTTCGCAGGGTATCAGCCGGATTCATCGCGAAGCGAATTCTGCGAGGATATTCCGCACGTCGGGCGAACAGTTATTGTGCTGGACTTCATCGACGATGCGCTGCGCGACTTGAAGACGGAGGTGCTCATCGTCCGCAACCCTGGGAGCGCGGCGGACGGAAAGGATGAGGTTGTTTACAGAATTCCGCCGGCTCGATACCCCAACGGGTCAATTGCGGTGGACTACGACTTCGATCGTCCAGGTGAGTTCGTAGGTCTGATCCGGGTTGACGAGGGAACCCGGATACTTTCGGGGCGATTTCCCTTCGCGGTGGGGCAGAACCGTCTGCCGGTCCGTCTCGGGATTGGTGCCGCCGTCCTGGTGACGTTCGCCGCGGGAGTGTTCGTGTGGGCAACCCGGAAGCGCAGCCGGTACGAATGCAGCGGGGCTCTGGGGCGAAACGCATGAGACACGTGAGAATTTTGCTCTTGTGGGTGTTTGCAGCGTATCCATTGGTCTCCTATGGCCACAGTGCGCTCCAGAGCTCAGTGCCACGCGCGGGATCCCTCTTGAGATCGGCCCCCGAACACCTGCGGCTCAAATTCTCCGAGGCGCTCGAACCGGCGTTGATCAAGATTCAATTGAGTCGGAACAGTGCGCCCGAGCCGATGGCGCTCATGCCGATACTGTCGGCCGACGGAAAAGAGATCGACGCCAATCTCGGTCCGCTGGCGCCCGGTACATACCTCGTCAATTGGAATGTTGTCGCGAGAGACGGTCATCGCACCAAGGGGACATTCTCGTTCACAGTGGGAGGACCTAGGTGATGGGGCCGGTCGGTCTGGCACAGGGTGCCTGTTTTGCCGCAACCGCAAGTTGTGCCGGCGCTATGGGCGCGATCGTGTGGCTGGATGTTGGCGGTGACCGTGCGGTCCTCTGGCCGGTGCGAAGAGTCGCGCTGGCTGCCGGAACGATTGCGGTAGTCTCACATTGTGCGGTATTGGTCGGGCGCGCTGGCGAGATGTTGGAGAAAGGGGTGTTTGCTCTCAGCGCGCAGGACTATGCGCTGATCGTTGGGCACACGTGGTTCGGACAGGCGTGGATTCTTCAAGGTTCCGCTCTGGTCGCGGCGATCGCTGTATTTGTCGTCTGGCGAGCGCCGGGCGCCGGCGCGATACTGGGCTTCGCATCGTTGGCAGCGTTACCCCTGTCGGGTCATATCATCGCGGACGCGAGCGGGACTATTGCGGAACTCGCCAATGTACTGCACGTGGTTCTCGCAGGAATGTGGTTTGGTGGAGTAGCCTCTCTGGTCACGCTGCATTGGGTTGCCCGCACCACGACCGGCGACGTGCTGGTGCCCGTGCTGTCGAAGTTCTCCAAATTTGCTCTGCCCGCAATGCTGCTCGTACTCGCGAGCGGGTGCGTTCTCTCATCCGTGACCGTTAACCGATGGGCTGCACTATTTGCCACAAGGTATGGCGCGATGCTGCTGCTGAAGCTCGCGGCGGTGACGTGCGTGCTGGTCGCGGCAGCAGTGGTTCGGCAGCGACTGCTGCCGGAGGCGGTGGTCGGCGGCTCTACGGGTTCACTTGTTCGTGCCTTGGATATTGAGTTACTGCTCGCGGCGGCCTTGGTATTGCTGGCTGGTATCTTGTCCCAGACCACACCTGCGGCGCACTCGGATCTTGTTTGGAGGCTGTCATTCCGGTTTGTTCCAAACGTTGCGTGGGGCAAACCGGGCGTGCCGATGAGAGTGCTGGCCGCCGTCGCCGTCTCATTGCTCGCAGCCGGCTTCGTCGTGGCCACCCGCGCTCGCCGCATCAGCCGATGGGCGCATGCCGGCGCCGGCGTTGCCATACTCGCTGGGGTGGGGATGGCTCTCGATGCGGTGGCGGTCAGCGCCTATCCGACCACCTACACGGTCTCTCCAACGGGGTACGATGCGCTCGCCGTCGCCTCGGGAAGGCGCCTGTTTCTGGACCACTGCGCCGCATGCCACGGCCCGGGTGGTCACGGTGACGGACCGGCAGCCGCTGCATTAAAGCCGGCGCCGGCGGATCTTACTGCCCCGCATATCGGAGATCACACCGCCGGCGACATGTTTTGGTGGATCTCGCACGGAATGTCGGGCTCCAGAATGCCAGCATTTGACGATCAGATCGGTGAGACCGGCCGCTGGCAGTTGGTCATGTATTTGATCGCCTTGTCCCACGGGTACCAATCCCGCGTAATCAAGGGCGAGCCAATCTGGGGTCAACCCTGGTTGCCGGCGATGGATATTGCGTTGAATTCGACCCCCGACTCGCAACCGACTCTGCTCGAGCCGCCGGGCCAGGTCAGCAAGCTCGTGGTCATCGGCAGCGATCCCGCTGAACTCGTCGCCCAGGCCGAAGTATTCGCGCCGGCGGCAAAGCGTATCAACGCCGGCCACGCAGAGGTCGTGATCGTCGCGCCGAGTTCGCTTTGGGGCAATCTGCGATGGGAGAAGTCGTTGCCCGGAATGCAGATCGTGCAAGATCAAGACGGGCAGATCGCAGAGGCCTGGGGTCTTTATCGGCGGTCTTTCCGCAACCCCGATTTCAAGGATGAGAATCACATTCCACCGCTAGTCGGGTACCTCGTCGACCGCTTCGGCTTTGTGCGCGCGCGTTGGCGGACCGATGAACACGACCGGCTGCCGAGCCCGGATGCCCTGGTTTCCTTGGCCCGGTCACTGGCTCTCGAACCCGAGATCAGGTCGCTCGAAGATCATGCCCACTAAAGTCGTAGATGCGTGAGGCGCAATGAAAGGGCTAATGCAAGATCGTCCTCTGCTGGTATCGACGCTGATTGCCCATGCCGCACGCAACCACGGAGATGCCGAGATCGTATCCCGGCTGGGCGTGGATATTCTGTTCCGCTACAGCTATGCGGCATGCGAGGCGCGGGCCAAGAAACTAGCGCGAGCGTTGGCGCGGCTCGGCGTCTCGCGCGGTGATCGAGTGGCAACCCTCGCGTGGAATACTCACCGACACCTGGAGATCTACTATGCGGTCTCCGGGTCTGGCGCCATTTGCCACACCATCAATCCCCGACTGTTCTTCGAACAAATCCAGTTCATCTGCAACCACGCGCAGGATGCGGTGATGCTGTTCGATTTGACCTTTGTGGATCAGGTCAGCCGGCTTGCATCGCAAACTCCGTCGATCAAGCACTGGATTGCTCTCTGCGACCGGTCCGCACTGCCAACCGGGATTGCCGTGGCCGGATTACTGTCTTACGAGGAGTTGATCGAGCAAGAAGACGGCGATTACGAATGGCCGCAGGTCGATGAATATTCGGCCGCTTCGCTTTGCTACACCTCAGGAACCACCGGCGACCCCAAGGGGGTCCTGTACACACATCGTTCGGCGGTCTTGCATACCTATGCGGCGGCAACCCCGGATTGCTTCGGTCTGTCGTCCGGGGACGTGATAATGCCTGCATCCTCGATGTATCACGCGAACGCGTGGGGAGTGCCCTACGTTGCCACCATGGTGGGAGCGAAGCTTGTGCTTTGCGGACAGCACCTCGACGGTCCGAACTTATATCACCTGATCGAAGGCGAACAAGTGACCCAAAGCATGGGCGTCCCGACGGTGTGGCTCGGATTGATGCAATATCTCGAGCGCACGGGTCGGTCCTTATCCAGTCTGAAGCAAATCGTGATCGGCGGCGCGGCCTGTCCGCTCACGCTCATTGAACAGTTCCGCAACCGATTCGCGGTCGATGTCGTGCAGCTCTGGGGTATGACCGAGACGAGTCCGCTGGGAACGGTGAACCGGTTCAAGCGGAAGCACGCCAAGTGGCCTGTCGACCGTCAAGACCAGGTGCGCGCCAAGCAAGGACGCGTGGTGTACGGATGCGACCTTGAAATCTTCGATACAAGAGGGATCCCGTTGCCGCACGACGGCAAGGCCTTTGGAAGTCTCATGATCCGCGGTTGGTGGGTGGCGAGTGGCTACTACCGAGTGGATGGAGATGCGCTGACGCAGGACGGATGGTTTCCCACAGGTGATATCGCCACCTTGGATCCCGATGGATACATGCGCATCACGGACCGCTCAAAGGATGTTATCAAGTCCGGGGGCGAATGGATCTCGTCAGTGGACTTGGAGAACGAAGCCGTACGGCATCCCGAGGTCGCAGAGGCCGCGGTAATCGGAGTGCCACACCCAAAATGGGATGAGCGGCCGCTACTGCTCATCGTTCCCAAACGGCCAGGTGAACTCACCAAGGTAATGATCCGCGAGTTCCTCGCGGACAAAGTGGCCCGATGGTGGCTGCCAGACGATGTCGTTTTCGTGAGCGAGCTGCCGCATACGGCAACAGGCAAGATTCTAAAGACAGCGCTGCGCCGACAATATGCAGAGCACATGTTGAAGTCGCACACGGGCTAGTGATGATTGGTCTAACAAACGCGCCATCGAGTAGCGAACCGAGGAGAAAAGAGTCATGAGCGTAGGAAAATTCGTTTCACTACTGATTGCCACAATGGCCCTCCTGTCGACGGCGCCGTCCGCGCATGACGCCACGGCCCTGGATTCAATGCCATCCGCGCACGGCGGCCAGGTCCGAATGGCCGGACCCTTCCATGTCGAGCTGGTGTTCGAGAAGACTCCGCCCGGTGACACGCGATCGGTGCATGTCTTCCTGCAGAACCACCTATTTGCCGACGTTGCATCCGCCGGCATCACCGGGATAGTGCGGTTCAACGAAGGGAGGCAGACGACCGAGATACCACTGAACCCCGACGGCTTCAATTCTCTGCGCGGACGCGGCCGCAATGCGAGCCGCTCCATGGTGCGCGCCGTCGTCGTGCTCACCGCGAAGGACGGTGAGCAGTGGTCGGCGACTTTCACACCCGCCTCAACCGTTCCCGTTGCAGCCCTGAATTGATATCTACCGTGACAATCTATCTATGGGAGTTTATTCATGAGCGTCCTCGAATCGGTTGAACCCGCAGTGACTCAGCGCCTCAAGAGGCGCTATGGGAATTTCATCGGGGGCGAATTTAGACCACCGTTGTCGGGGCAGTTCTTCGAGAACATCACGCCCATTTCCGGCGAGGTGTTTTGCGAGGTGCCACGCTCCAACGCGATGGACGTTGAAGCCGCCCTGGACGCCGCGCACGCGGCGAAGGAGGCTGGGGTAAGACGGCACCCGCAGCGCGCCGCTATTTTGATGAAGATTGCCGATCGCATGGAAGCTCATCTGCATACGCTTGCCGTGATCGAAACCATTGAAAAGGGCAAGCCATTGCGTGAATCGCTGGCGGCCGACATTCCTCTGGCAATCGATCAGTTCCGCTATTTTGCGTCCGGGAGTCCCGTTGGTGCGCTCATTGCTCTTTCTCGACGCGGTATGCAGGTAGCGTGGTGAGCCGTGTGTCCTCGACTTGGCCACCGACCGTGAAGTGATAGAAGCTCTGCCACTGCCGTGACGTGATTCCAAAGACCTCGTGGACGGGATCGTCGAAGTAGCAGCCGATACCTGTCGAGCGAATGCCCGTTTCTTCGGCCTCAAGGTAAAGCACCTGGCCCACCATGCCGGCCTCCCAGAACAGGTTCCGGTAAAACGCGGCGCCGTACGTGGTCAGGCTGCCCATGTAGTCCGCGATCATTCCCAGGCTGAATGCTCCGTCACCGGCGATGTGCTGGCCGCAGGAGACAGTGGTCGCGAGCGCCCGACAGTCCCCCTCCTGGAGCAGGTACAGCGGGAGCCCTGGCGGACAAGAGGGCAGGTGCTGCCAGCGAAACTCCCGCCGCATCACTTCCTGGAGGGCCACGAGCTTGTCGGGATCGCGCACGAGCGCGTAAAGGCCCCGGGGGACGCCGTCGACGCGGTGGACGAACAGGCCGAGATGGATGCGCGGCCGCCACGGGATTGCATCCCAGGGCATCGATCGCCGGTCACGCGTCGGTATCAACCGCGCGAGCATGCGGAAGAACGCTTCCTGCGAGATCCCCGTCGAGCCATCCATCGCTACCGCGCTTCGGCGACTGAGGATTGCCGTGTCCGCGGAGAGCAGACCGTGGCGGACCGGGATCCCGAACAGCTGCTCTTCGGTGGGGAACCGCGAGAAGTCTTCGGTGATCGGCGCGCTGGCGGATCGCCGCGTGGCCTGCGCAACCTCGTCGATCACGGGCCACTCGACACTGTGCGCGGGGCTCAGGGTGTTGGCTCTGCCGCACCATCGTGCGCCGATGCTGCCTGCCGTGAGCTCGTTCAGCAGCTGCGCAGACGTCAATGGAAGATGGGGTGTGACCAATGCCAGTAGCTCAGGCTCCTCACGCTCTGCCGTCCCATAGTCGTCAGCGCGGCTGAGCCCGAAGAGACCCGCGATGGCGCTGTCGCTGATCTCGTCGAGGAGCACCAAGCCCCAGCCAAGAGCTGCCGCCGCGATGCGCAGGCTTGCAAGTGCATGCCCAGCATCGTGTTGGCAGTATCGAAACGCGCGCTCACCATATTTCCAAGCTTCCCGCCAATGGACCGACGAGAGGCCCACGAGGAAGGAACCCTCCGGAAACGGCGCGCAGAGCTCGCTCCACGCCTTGGCGTCGAGGATCGCTCGCCGTTCGAGAGCGTGCTCTCTGGGTGCGTAGTGATACACGGCGGGTGTGTCACCGAGCCGCTCGATCACTGGTAGAACCGCATACCCCTCGGTCGGGTGGAGATTCCCGCTCGAGGGGTTGGCGCGGAGGGCCCAGGTCGTTTCATGGAAGCGTTTCCACGCCGTCAGGGACAGCGCGTACCGGAAGAAGAGAGAGATCGACTCCGGTGACAGCGGCTCCGATGACACGTCCCCGAGCGCGTAGAGCTGCCAGTACGGCAGCGGGTGGCCCGGTTTGGGTAGCAGAAGCCGAACGAGATCCGCTCCTGGATAGCGTCGGAACGGATCGGGCTGCGTGGCCCAGTCCATGCAGCCGAGCGAGGCCGCATACCGGTGAAAATAGTGCTTCGTCCGCTCATGGTAAGCAATGACCACCTCTTCGGGAAAGCCATGTGCGTCGAGCAGATCCGCCGGTTGCGCCGGTGCCCCAGTCGATAGGAGCGGAAGGCGGAACGAGGCCTTCGAAATTGTCGTCACGCCGTACAGCTCGATGAGTGCTGTAGCTCCGAGCTTGTCGGCGGCGAGTCCGACCTCATCGCGCCTGCCCTTCCTGCGGGTAGAACGGCTTCGTACCTGAGGCGTGATCGGTCGTGTCGATGATGTCCACGATCTCCGGTGCAACCCTGTGCACCATGAGCTCGAACCCGTTCTTCAGGGTCACCTGCGACGCGGTGCACCCTTGACATCCGCCGCTCATGGCGATCAAGAGCTTGCCGTCGCGAACATCGACGATCGAGATCTGTCCACCGTGGCTGGCGATGGAACGGTTGACTTCCCGGTCGAGCAGGCCTTGAATGGTTGCACGCACCTCGGCGTCGGACCGATTGCTGGCACGGGCGCGCATCGGGCTTTCGAGGATGGCGCATATTCCCGTGAGCAGCTGACTCCGAATCACTGCCCCGATTGACGCGTTCAGCCCCGACCAGGCCGTGCTGCTCTCCTTGCCCACGGTGACCACAGTACTGGCGACGAGCACGTGCGCAACGCCCGGCAGCTGGAACAGCCGCTCGACGAGCGGTGACCCTGCGGCTTGCTCACGGTTCTCAAAGAACAACGGGCCCCCGGGATGGACCGTCCTGCTTACGGTGAACTTGCACGTGTCGGGATCCACAAGCGAAACCTCCGCGCGGATGCTGACCGGTAGCTCAACAGGCCGGGCGTCAGACATCTTCGACAATCCTCCCTGCAGCGCGCTCGCCCAAGGAGCGCAGGTGGTTGAACGAATAGATGCCGGAGTTATGGCCGTCGTTCCAGTCGATTCCGATGGCATAGTTACCGATGCTTGAGATCACCTGCGGGCTGACATCGGGCCGCACCGTCCTCGGATCGAGCAGCTTCCGGCCACTCATCTCCTCGATGCAGAGGGCGCAATGACACGCCAAGCGCAGGTCACGGACATCGAAGTCGTCGCGGTGGCCGTCCTCCCAGAGCACGGACAGCGTCCGAGCGTCGCGCTGGCGAAAGCCTATCGCCATGGTTCGCGAGCCCGACGGCCGAGCGACGCTCTCCAGCCAGCTCGGCGCTCCCTCATTGCTGTCCCAGCGCCACGCGAAGGACTTCAGCACAGTCGCTGGAGCGGCGCGCAGTTGTTCGGCAAGCGCCGCGGCAATCGCGGCGTACGCCTGGGCGGTGACCGAGGTCGGCTTGTCGATCACGATGGGACGACCCTCGTCACCGCCGGTGACGACATCGGCATCGAGGGGGATGGCACCCAGGAACGGCACCCCGAGCTGCCGGCTCATCCGCTCGCCGCCGCCGCGCCGGAAGATATCGGTGCGCTTGCCGCAGTGGGGGCAGGTGAAAGTGCTCATGTTCTCGACGATCCCGAGTATCGGGACGTGCACCTTCTCGAACATCCGCAGGCCGCGGCGGGCGATTTTCAGGCTTACATCCTGCGGTGTCGTGACGATTACGGTGCCTGACAACGTCAGGCTCTGCGCCAGTGTCAGCTGCGTGTCGCCGGTACCGGGTGGGAGGTCCAGAATCAAGTAGTCGAGGTCTCCCCACAGCACACCGCCAATCAACACGCGCAGGTATTTGCCTACCATCGGCCCGCGCAGCACTGCCGGTGTGTCCTCACCGGTGAACATGCCCATTGACATTGTTTTGACGCCGTGTCGTTCCGCCGGGATCGCCCTGCCGTCTGGGGTCGCGGCCGGCGGTTGGCCGGTCGGCATGCCCAGCATGCCGGGGATACTGGGGCCTAGGACGTCGGCGTCCACGAGCCCGACGCGCCCCCCGAGTCGCTGCAGCACGAGTGCCAGATTGACGCTCACGGTCGACTTCCCGACGCCGCCCTTACCGCTGCTGATGGCGACGATATGGCGGATCCCGGGCAGTTTCTCGGGACTCACCTGGCACCTGCGACCGCGCCTTCAGACAACGGCCCACCTTCATTGGCGCAGGTGTCCCCGAGGGCGTAGAAGTTGCCATCAATGTTGAACAGCGCGAGCCGCGTGCCGTGGACTTTGACCCGTCGGGCCTGACCGGGCGAGAGTTCGTCTGCCTTGGCGACTTTCAAAGACTCAGCCATCGGTTCCTCCTCCAAATCCTAGGCCCACCATCAGTTCCCAATCATGCATTGCGCGCGAATCGGAAACGGCACATGTGGCCGCCTTGCGCCATGCATTCGTGAAGCTCGACGCGCCTGCCGGTAGTGGCGGACAGCAGCGCGAGATCGAAGTGGCAGATCTGCGGGTTCTTCATCGCGAGCTCGTGGAAGACGCAGTTGTTCGCCTCGATCGTCGCTGCCCCGCCCACCACCTCTTTCGCCAAATGCGCGTCATAGCCGAGCTCGTCCATCAGCGCCGCGAGCTGCTGCACTTTCTGCCGCGGGTTCTTCGTCTCCGAGAGGCGGCCGCGTAGCTGCGCCGCGACCGCCGAGGCGATGCGCCCGAGCCGCACGCGAAGGCCCGCCGTGCCGTGCTCCCGAGCCATCGCGTTGATCAACAACTGCGCAAACCACGAGTAGTGGCGCGGGAATGCCTCCTTGCCCACATCAGCGAGTAGGTAGAGCTGTTGCGGGCGTCCGCCCGAGGGGCGCGTCGCGCCGGGACCGACCAACCCGTCGCGCATCAACGCCGCGAGGTGCTGGCGCACTGCAGTGCGCGTAACAGCGAGGTTTCGCGACAGCTCATCCACGCTCAGCCCCGCCTTGTTCCTCAGAAGATGCCGCAGCAGCTGCTTCTGCCGGTCACGGATCACTCCAACCATAACGACCTCCAGGGCTTTTGGCATATTAACCATTCTTTAGTGTCTTTTGTACTCATACAAAGGTCTCTGGTTTCAAATTTAAGGAGAGGTGCCGATGAAACTGCGAAGATTCGGGCTCCTCGTTTCTGCACTTGTCTTGAGCGACGCGTTCTCCCTCCGACGTTGCACCGCGGTCCTGTTGTGGATGTTACGAGGTAGATGGAGTGCACCCGCCGAGTCTGGAATGAGCCACCTCGTCAACCAGCGTGAAGTGAGGCAATTCTGTCACCGATCTGAAAATGGCAATTCGCCAATGAATTGAGGGTAGTTGTGAAAGAGCACCCGCCAGGATTGACACTTTTGCTGTTTCGCATCAGACAGCAAAGTTGTCACTCACACGCGAATGGGAGTAAAAACGTCATTGTTGCGGGGTGAGCATCGTAAGAAAAAAAATGCTGCACTACGAACGAGCTGTTGAGGTTAAGCGGCGCCCGTGGCAAAGGCACATCGAAGTCTATAGCCCAAAAATCAAACGTCGACTGACGCTGTTTTCATGGGATGCACATGATGCGTGGTTACTACTAGAAGCCGACCCAAGTGTTCAAGCGTTTTGCGAGCGGCCGGCGTACGTGCAGAGCGTAGCGGGGCGGTTGCTGGATTTCTGGGTCGAGCAAGGTGGCCGTCCCAAATTTTGGGCGTTGTCCTCAACAGACTCTGGATCGGAGTCCTTGCCGAAGACCGTCCATGGCCTTATCTTTTGTATGGGGAGAACGATTGCAGCTCGCACGAATAAGGATCGCGCGCCGTTAGCATCAGCAACCAACGATCGTTGGCCTTACGGATAAATACAAAGCCGAATTCTGGTGTGCCTTCCGTTCGCCAACCTTCGCTCTTGAGTCGCTCGATTGCCGCCGTCATGGCGACAGATAGATTGCTGCCAGCCTCGAGCTGCCGAGCTGCAGCTCAAGCGGAAGACGCGTCGAGATCGGATGCTTGAAACATGCCCGTGAGTCCCGGATGCCCAGCTTCGGCGGGTTGTTGCCTGTTACTAAAGATCGCCGGATCCAGGGGCGCGCCAATGACAAACGTTATCGTCTACTCGTTCAAGGGCTACGACACCGCCAAGCATCGCCACATCTTGCGTCCCGCGAAGGCTACGCTCGAGAGAATTCGCAGGATTGATGACGCCGTCGCGGTTGCAGGCTCGGGAAAAGAGCTCGACGATTGTGTTTCCGTTGCCGCTCGATCTGATCACGCCGCTGCTGCGACCCACGAGGCCAGAATAGGCCTGGGCGTGCAATCACTGTCGAAAGTGCCGAATTGGGGATTTGGCGGTTTGGCGGGTCCTATCCTGTTGATTTCATTAACACCCATTTTTCGGGCTTGTCCATCAATGTTGGTTAGCAAAAAGCCTATAGAAATCAATCGCGACATTTTGAAAACGGCATTCCTGACATCGAATGCACGCCCAGGCCGAACCCTCCCCCGCCGGGACTTGAAACCCACGATCCGACACCGCACATAAGTGAAGCCGAGCCGTACGGCCGGGCGTACGGCTACCTGACCTGAGCCTGCCCCGGGTTTATGCGACAAGCTGTACTGGTCGGCCGCAATATTGGACGCGCGGTTAGTCTCGCGCCGCCGTGTGGTACCGTCGTTCCACGTCCGCGCCGGCGTCGGTTCCGCCGACATCCCCCGCGGCCCGCGTGTGCGCCGTGGCGTCTAGTGGCGCTGCTCATTGGCGTCAGTCTGGGCCTCATCGCAACGATCTGGGAGGCACAGACCTCCGAACTGCAGTCCAGGTTCTTCGGACACGGGAGCTCGGCGCTGAGCTGCAACGGCATTCACCCCATCCGTTCGAGAAAGACAACATTCCATGCTGAAACGCCTCCGTGGTCATTTTTCCAATGACCTCTCGATCGATCTTGGCACCGCTAATACCTTGATTTACATAAAATCGCGCGGAATCGTACTCAACGAACCTTCAGTCGTCGCCGTGCAAAACGAGCCCGGTCGCGGCGGCAAGGTCGTGGTGGCTGTGGGTGCCGAGGCAAAGAAAATGCTCGGACGAACGCCTGGGCACATCACAACCGTGCGGCCCATGAAGGATGGCGTCATCGCCGATTTCACGTACACCGAAAAGATGCTTCAGTACTTCATCAACAAAGTTCACGGCCATCGTCTTTTACGTCCGAGTCCGCGCGTGCTCGTATGCGTGCCATTCGGCTCAACCCAAGTCGAACGCCGAGCCATCAAAGAATCCGCCGAGGGTGCCGGCGCGCGCACGGTCGATATCGTGCCTGAAGCCATGGCCGCCGCCGTCGGTGCAGGCTTGCCGGTACACGAAGCACGCGGCTCGATGGTCCTCGACATCGGTGGTGGCACTTCTGAAGTCGCCATTGTCTCCTTTAACGGCATTGTCTACGCGGCGAGCGTGCGCATGGGCGGGGACAAGTTCGACGAAGCGATCACGCAGTACG
>WNFQ01000033.1_pt1 | contig 65764 bp, 65 predicted proteins | sample 5400171 | NCBI WGS metagenome assembly WNFQ01 (sample SAMN13153356, study PRJNA577476) | soil metagenome | isolation source: 20 cm soil under Madrone tree | place: USA:California | collected 2016-06-14
TCTCGGCGCTCCACCGTGGCGATTTTGGGCCGGGCGCCGCGCTTCTCCCTCACCGGCAGCTCCTCCTAAGCTTGCGCTTCGGCGAGCAACCGGATCGGTTCTAGCGAGCTCCTCGCACACGGGTCGTAGTGCCCGCAGGCGGGGTGCCGAACCTCCCGGGGCAAACGATTGCGAGTCGCCGCCGCGGGACGCCACTCCTCGCTCCGCCTTTAGGATCGCCTCTAGAAGCGCCCCTCAGAAGCGAGGATGCGAATCTATACCATCCGGCGCAAATTGTCGTCAACTAGAAAATTCGTTTTGTGTCGAGGCTCGGAGCCTCACCTAAATTTAGATACGTTTTGCGTTTACTTCCAAGTATTTAAGTCGCTTGGTCCCGGCTTGAAGGAGGCGGGGACCACATGACCGAATTGCGTTTGGTGTCCCGGAACGACACGCCACTCTCAGCCAGGCGGCGTGCCGTTCGCGTCGAGCACGGCGCCCGCGAGATAGAGCGAGCCGGCAATCAAGATGCGCGGCGCGGGCTCGAGGCCGAATTGCGCGATGGCGGCGAGCGCGGCGTCGAGGTCATCAGCGCCTTGCGCGGGGATGCCGACCGCGCGCGCCGCATCGGCGATGATCGCGGCGGGAAAACTCTTCTCCTGCCGCGGGATCGGCACCGCCACGACGCGGCGCGCATGCCGATCACGAGCACGAGCGGGCGCGAGACCCGCTCCTCGAGATCGGCGAGCGCATTGGCGACGGCGCGCGCGCCATCCGCGTTGTGGCCGCCGTCGAGCCAAAGCTCGCTCCCCGGCGGGCACAGCGCGAGGAGACGTCCATGCGACAGGCGCTGCATGCGCGCCGGCCAGTCGGCCTTGGCAATACCGACCTCGAAGGCGTTTTGCGCAAGCTCGAAGTCGCCGAGCGTGCGCAAGGCGGCGATCGCGACGCCGGCATTCTCGAACTGATGGCGGCCATAAAGTCTTGGGGCCGGAAGATCCAGCAACCCGGCCGCGTCCTGGTAGACGAGCCGGCCGCGCTCCTCCGTCGCCGTCCAGTCCTCGCCGGCGATCTTGACCGGCGCCTTGGCGCGCGCCGCCACGCGTTCGATCGCCGCCAACGCTTCGCGCGGCTGCGCCGCCACGATCGCCGGCACGGCCGGCTTGAGAATGCCGGCTTTCTCCGCGGCGATCTTGCCCAGTGTATCGCCGAGATGCTCGGCATGGTCGAACGACACCGGCGTAATGACGGACGCAAGCGGACGATCGATCACGTTGGTCGCATCGAGCCGTCCGCCCATTCCCACCTCGAGCAGCAGGACATCCGCGGCATTGCGGGCGAAAAGTAGCAGCGCGGCCGCCGTCGTGATCTCGAATACGGTGATGGGCGCGCCGGCATTGACGCGCTCGCATTCGCGAAGCGCATCGCCGAGCTCCGCATCGGAAACAAGCCGCCCCTCGCGCTCGGCGCCGAGCCGAAACCGCTCGTTGAAGCGCACGAGATGCGGCGAGGTATAGACATGCACGCGCAGTCCCGCCGCCTCGAGAATCGCGCGCATGAAGGCGATGGTCGAGCCCTTGCCGTTGGTGCCGGCGACGTGGATCGTGCGCGGCAGCCGCCGCTGCGGGTCGCCGAGCGCGGCGAGAATGCGCCACATCCGGTCAAGCGCCAGATCGATGCGCTTGGGATGCAGCTGCGTGAGCTGCGCGACGATGGCGTCGATGGGGGTCATGCCAACCCGCGTAAATTCTGACTGGTCATTCCGGGGCGCGGGCGAAAGCCCGCGAACCCGGAATCCATAATCGCCGTCCGTGGTTATGGATTCCGGCTCTCGCCGCTACCGCGGCTCGGCCGGAATGACGAACTGAAAGGTTAGCATGTCTTCGTCTTTGCAGGCGAGAGAACGGCGCGTCGCGCCGTGGCCAACCTCGCGAGCCGAAGGAGTTTACCCCGCATTCAGAAGCGGCGATTTGTCCGCGGGCGGCTTCGGGCGCGACTTGGTCAGCAGCCGGCACAGATTCGAGATCGTCGGCCGCAGCTGATGGCGATGGACGACCATGTCCACCATGCCGTGTTCCTGGAGATATTCGGCGCGTTGAAAGCCGTCCGGGAGTTTCTCGCGGATGGTCTGCTCGATGACGCGCGGCCCGGCAAAACCGATGAGCGCGCCCGGCTCGGCAATGTGGACGTCGCCGAGCATGGCATAGGACGCAGTGACGCCGCCGGTGGTCGGATTGGTGAAGCGAGAAAATTCCCTCCTGCATGCGCGCGCCGCCCGAGGCGGCGAACATGATGAAGGGCGTGCCCTTGTCGACCGCGGTCTCGAGCCCCTTGATCACGGCTTCGCCCGCGGCCATGCCGAGCGAGCCGCCCATGAAATCGAAATCTTGCACGCCGATCACCACCGCCAATCCGTCGAGCTTGCCGAAACCGAGCTTGATGGCGTCGTTGGTGCCGGTCTTGGCGCGCGCATCCTTGAGACGCTCGGCGTAGCGCTGCTCGTCGCGGAATCGCAGCGGATCGAGCGGCACGGCGGGAATCGCGATATCGAACCAGGTCTCGTTGTCGAACATCGACTTGAGCCGCGCCATCGCGCTCATGCGCATGTGGTAATTGGAGCCGGGGATGACGAACTGGTTCGCTTCGACGTCCTTGTAGAAGACGAGCTGTCCGGTGTCCGGACATTTGATCCAGAGATTTTCCGGCGTGTCACGGCGCGCGAAGTAATTGCGGATTTTCGGTCGAACGACGTTGGAGATCCAGTTCATGCGGCGATCCTCTCCAGGGCATATATGGATCGCCCGCACACGGCTGGCAACGGCGAAGACATGTCCTGTCGCGCCGCTCAGCGGCCGCTGCGCGCCTTCGGCTTCACGGCCAAGCCGAATGCGGGGTCTTCGTCGAAGAGCGTCGGTGCTTGGCTCGTGCGCGCGCGTTCGATGGTGAGCAGCGCGAGCTTCGTCGCAACGCCGCCGTTGGCCGAAAACCCTCCGGCCTTGGCGCCGGCCGCCAGCACGCGATGGCACGGCACGATGAGCGGGAACGGGTTTCGCCCGAGCGCTTGGCCGACCTCGCGCGCGAGGCCGGCTTCGCCGAGCCGCGCGGCAAGCTCGCCGTAGGAGAGCGTGGCGCCTGCCGGAATTGCCCGCGCCGCTTCATAGACGCGGCGATCGAATTCCGCGACGTCCTCCATATCGAGCGCAACGACGGACAGGTCGCTCCGCTCGCCGTTGAGCAGCGAAACGATCGCCTCGATCGCGCGCCGCACATCGCCTGGCGGCGGTGCTTGGCGCGCCTGCGGATATCGGCGCGCAAGCCGGGCGCGGGTTTTAGCCTCGCTCGCCTCCGGCAGCTGCACGCCGCTGATGCCGCGCGCGCCCCATGCGATGCCGCAGCGGCCGATACTCGTGTCGAAGAGCGCAAACCCGTGTGCCGTCATGGTGCTGCCATCTTAAAACAATTTCAGAATGAGTATCGACGGACACGCAACGATCTCGGTGTGCTCCCCTCCCCCTTGTGGGGAGGGGCTGGGGGTGGGGGTCCTTCAGCAGATCACCGCACGACCCCCACCCCGGCGCTTCGCGCCGACCCTCCCCACAAGGGGGAGGGTAGGGACCGAGTTCGTCGCTCGCGCTGATTCACTTCACCTCAATATGCAGTAGCACCCGCAGCGGCGCAGGGCGTCTCGGATCTTGCGCGTTATTCCGCCGCCTGACGGCGGGCGCCGCGCACGCCGCGCGCGAGCTCGGCGACGAGGTTGATTACGACAGTGACGGTTTTCGCAGTCGGCTTGTCGTCGCGATCGAGGCTGCCTTTGAGCGCGTTCACCAGCGCCGAGCCCACGACCACACCGTCGGCGTAGGATGCGATCACCGCCGCTTGCTCGGCGCTGCGCACGCCGAAGCCGACCGCGACCGGCAAGCTGGTATGGCGCTTGATGCCTGCGACCGCGGCCGCGACTTTTGCGGGATCGGACGTGGCCGCCCCGGTAATGCCGGTGATGGAGACGTAGTAGAGGAAGCCCGACGTGTTCGTGAGCACGGCGGGCAGGCGCTTGTCATCGGTCGTCGGCGTCGCCAAGCGGATAAAATTCATGCCGGCCTTGAGCGCCGGCAGGCACAGCTCCTCATCCTCCTCGGGCGGCAGGTCGACGACGATGAGCCCGTCGACGCCTGCGGATTTGGCATCGCGGAGAAAGCGGTCCACGCCGTAAATGTAGATCGGGTTGTAGTAGCCCATGAGCACGAGCGGCGTCGCGTCGTCGGCCTGGCGAAAGGCGCGCGCCACCTCGAGCGTTTTGCTCATGGTCTGCCCGACCTTGAGCGCGCGCTGCGATGACAGCTGGATCGCCGGTCCGTCTGCCATGGGATCGGTGAACGGCATTCCGAGCTCGATCACGTCGGCGCCCGCGGCGGGAAGGGCGCGCAAAATGGCGACCGAGGTGTCGAGATCGGGGTCTCCGGCGGTGAGGAACGTCACCAGCGCGGCACGTCCTTGCGCCTTGAGCTCCGCGAAGCGGCGGTCGATGCGCGTGCTCATGAGCGCTCGCTCCTCACTCGGGCGAGCCTTTGCGCCGGCGCTCACGCGCCGCGGCCATGCGCACGTTGATGGTACCCAGCATCAGGATCACGAACGAGCCGATGAACTGCACCCATTCCTTCCGCTCCAGGACGGGACCGGGGGTGAACAGCCGGACCCGCAGGAAATACGCGATATAGGCGACGGAGACGACGATCAAAATCCAGCCGACGAGCTTCTGCCTGCTCAAACGCATCCCGATCAGACTGATTAGCCTCTCGTCCGGGTCATGCGCGGGCTTGACCCGCGCATCCATCTACTTCGCAAAATCCTTTTAGAAGTTGGATGGATTGCCGGGTCAAGCCCGGCAATGACGCCATTTTGTGGTCCGACATGAGCGGAACAACTCGCGCAGATCATGCGCGCCGCCGCTCCAGATAGGCCTCGACGCTTGCCAGATCCTTGTCGCCGCGCCCGGACAAGTTGACCACCATCAGATGATCCTTCGGCTTTTGCGGGGCGAGGTCCATGACCCTCGCCAGCGCGTGCGCGGGCTCGAGCGCGGGAACGATGCCTTCGAGCCGCGAGCAGAGCTCGAAGGCCGCGAGCGCCTCCTCATCCGTCGCCGAAAGGTAGGTCACGCGCTTGACGTCGTTGAGCCAAGCGTGCTCCGGGCCGATGCCGGGGTAGTCGAGGCCAGCCGAGATCGAGTGCGCCTCGTTGATCTGCCCGTCCTCGTTCATCAAGAGATAGGTGCGGTTGCCATGCAGAACCCCGGGCCGGCCGCCGGCGATCGAGGCCGCGTGCAGGCCGCTCGAGAGCCCGTGACCCGCCGCCTCGACGCCGTAGATTTCGATCTGCGGCTCGTCGAGGAAGGGATGGAACAGCCCCATGGCATTCGAGCCGCCGCCGATGCAGGCAATGAGCGAGTCGGGCGAACGCCCTTCCGCTTCGAGCATCTGGGCGCGGGTTTCGTTGCCGATCACGCATTGGAAGTCGCGCACCATCATCGGGTAGGGGTGCGGGCCGGCGACCGTGCCGATGCAGTAGAACGTGTTCGCGACGTTGGTGACCCAGTCGCGCAGCGCCTCGTTCATGGCGTCCTTCAGCGTTTTCGACCCCGATTCGACCGGACGCACCTCGGCGCCAAGCGCCTTCATGCGCAGTACGTTCGGCTTCTGCCGCTCGACGTCGACCACGCCCATATAGACGACGCATTCGAGACCGAATTTCGCGCACATGGTCGCGGTCGCAACGCCATGCATGCCGGCGCCGGTTTCGGCGATGACGCGCGGCTTGCCCATGCGGCGAGCCAGCAGGATTTGCCCGAGCACGTTGTTCACCTTGTGCGCGCCGGTGTGATTGAGGTCCTCGCGCTTGAGATAGATTTTCGCTCCGCCGGCGCCGCCGCGAAGATGCTCGGTCATGCGCTCGGCGAAGTAGAGCGGCGTGGGGCGCCCGACGTAATCCTTGAGATAGCCGTCCATCTCACGGCGGAAGCGGGGATCGTTCCTCGCCTGCGCATAGGCCGCCTCCAACTCGAGAACGAGCGGCATCAGCGTCTCGGCGACGAAGCGGCCGCCGTAGAGCCCGAAATGTCCGCGCTCGTCGGGTCCGGTGCGGAACGAATTGAGCTGCTGGACGCTCATGCGCTGCTCACGGCTTTCTGCGGCGCGGCGAGCTTCTCCACGGCCTCACGCGCCGCGGCGATGAAGGCGCGGATCTTGTCGGGATCCTTCTCTCCCGGCGCACGCTCGACGCCCGAGGACACATCGACGCCCGCCGCAGCGGTGATGCGCAGCGCCTCTTCGACGTTATCCGCATCGAGCCCGCCCGAGAGCATGAATGGCAGGCGCGTCGCCACGTTCTCGAGCAGCCGCCAGTCGAAGCGCCGGCCAAGCCCGCCCGGCCGCGTCGCCTCGACGTCCGCGCGGGCATCGAAGATCAGCCGATCCGCCACCGCCTCGTAGCGCCGTATCGCCGCCACGTCATCCCGCTCGGCAATGGGAAGCGCCTTCATGACCGGCAAGCGGAACCGGGCCCGCACCGCCGCCACACGCTCCGGCGTCTCGCTGCCGTGAAGCTGCAAGAGATCGGGCTTCAACGCTTCGATGCTCGCGGCAAGCTCGTCGTCGGGCGCATCCACCGACAGCGCGACCTTTTGCGCCCGCCCCTCGACGCGCTCACCGAGCGCGCGCGCGGCCGCACGCCCGACGTGACGCGGGGAGGGCGCAAAAAAGACGAAGCCTACCAGATCGGCACCGGCATCGAGCGCCGCATCGAGCGCCTCCGACGTCTTGAGGCCGCAGATTTTGATCAACACGGACATGCCAGGGTCTCAGGTACTCACGAGCAGCGAACTCGGTCCTACCCTCCCCCTTGTGGGGAGGGTGGCGAGCCTTAAGCGCGTTTACGCGCGTCTTCGACGCGCTATGGCGAGCCGGGTGGGGGTCGTCGTGAGGCACATGCCTTGCGCCACAACAACGACCCCCACCCCCCAACCCCTCCCCACAAGGGGGAGGGGAGCACACCGCGTGCGCGGCGCGATTATGCGTCCAGCACAAATGAGCACAAATGAGAATGCGCTAGGCGCGGTTCTAGCGCGGCGAGGACCGTTTGTCTCGCCCCTCCAGGCCTTTGATACGAAAGGAGAACCGGCTAGGCGGCTGGCGGGGGAATGGTGAGCCGCGGCGCGCCCTGGGGCGGCAAGGCGGGCGCGGCGAGCGTGGCCGAGCCCAAGCCGTGCCGCAGCCGCTCCACCTCCACGCGCAGCTCGCGCGCTTGCGCATCGGCAAGCCGCGCGGCGCGACGCCATTTGCCCTGCCTGAGCCAGGCCGCGATGCCGCCGACGAAGACGCCGCCAATCAGCAGCATCAGCATCAAAAGGTAGAGCGGCAACGCGCGCGTGAATGCGGGATGGGCCGGATCAAACGGATCGAAGGAAACGATGACGTTGTCGCGGTTGGCTACCGCCAAGCTGATGACGACGATCGCAAGAGGGAGGAGGATCAGCGCGGTTAAGATCCTGCGGATCATGACCTCAGGTCGATTTACGGTTGAGGCGCTCGCGCATTTCCTTGCCGGTCTTGAAGAAAGGCACCGACTTCTTGTCCACCGAGACATGCGCCCCGGTGCGCGGGTTGCGCCCGGTGCGCGCCGGGCGGTTCTTGACGGAGAAAGCTCCGAAGCCGCGCAGCTCGACGCGGTCGCCGCGCGCCATCGCCGCGGTGATCTCGCCGAGAATGGCGTTGACGATGTTTTCCACGTCGCGCTGATAGAGATGCGGGTTTTGTGCAGCGATGCGCTGCACGAGCTCGGACTTGATCATCGCTGCTGGCGCCCCTGACATTGCGGACCGAATCGTTCCGCCCACTAATTGGCGATTGCAGGGTGCCAAAGGGCCAAGAGACCGTCAAGGTTGAGACGCTCGACCGCCTGCACCGCGCCCCACTCTTCCAGGCGCTTTGCGAACGAGCTCAGCCCCAGCGCCTCGAGGCTACTGACCATGGCTGTATGCAGGAAGGGCACGTCGCTGAACCGCTCGCGCAGGCGATAGTCGCGCACGGGCGTGTTCGCATCGATGTTCTTTTCCTTCACCAGCCAAGCGAGCGCCGCCCGCTCGTCGCCGATCTCGTCGACGAGCTTGAGCGGGACGCCCTGCCGGCCGGTAAAGACACGGCCGTCGGCCACGCGGTCGAGATCCGCGTCGTCGAGATGCCGGCGCGCCTTCACCATGGCGCGGAACCAGGCGTAGGAGTCCGACACGATGGCCTCGACCGCGGCGCGCGCCTCCGGCGAGGTCGGTTCGAACCCGTTGGGCGCGGCCTTGAGCGGCGAGGATTTGATCTCTTCGACCTTCACGCCGATCGTCTTGAGAAGCTCGGTCACGTTCGGGTACTGGAACAACACGCCGATCGACCCCACGAGCGAGGTTTCCAGCGCGACGATGTGATCGGCGGCGATCGCCGTGATGTAGCCGCCCGAAGCCGCAAGCCCGTCGACCACCACCACCAGCGGCTTCTGCTCCTTGAGCCGCATCAAGGAATCGTGCAGCTGCTCCGAGCCGGAGGTCGTGCCGCCGGGACTGTTGATGTGCACGATCACGGCGCGGGCGCGTGACTTGCCGAGCCGCTCCAGCGCCTCGACCCGTTGCTGATCGGTGCGGATGAGGCCGGTGATGGTGACGCGCGCAATCGATCCTGCGGTGCCGACCCATGCCTGCGTGCCGGGGGCGCGCAAGGCGGCGGCCGCCGCGATGACGGCGCCGATCGCAACGATCACCGCGCACACGCGCCAGAAGGTCAGTTTGCGCCGCATGCGGCGGCGATCGACGATGAGATCGGCATCGAGCGACATGCTGGGCTCCCTCCCCGCGATGACTTAGTGCTTCTCGGACTCCTCGGGCTCCTCGGATTCCTCGGATTCCTCGGGCTCCTCGGACTTCTCGGATTTCTCGGATTTCTCGGACGATCTCCCCGTGGCGCGCCTGAGCGCGGTGCCAAGAATATCGCCGAGCGTTGCCCCCGCATCCGTCGAGCCGTACTGGGCAATCGCCTCCTTCTCCTCCGCCACTTCGAGTGCCTTGATCGAGACCTGCACCTTGCGGGTGCGGCGGTCGAACTGGATGACGCGGGCGTCGACTTTCTGCCCGACAGCGAAACGCTCCGGCCGCTGCTCGCCGCGGTCGCGCGCCAGCTCCGAGCGCTTGATGAACGTGGTGAGGTCGGTGCCGACGATCTTCACGTCGATGCCGCCTTCCTTCACCTCGGCCACCTCGCAGGTCACGACCGAGCCTTTTTTGAGCTCGCCGGCGCTCTCCGGGGGATCGCCCGCGAGCTGCTTGATGCCGAGCGAGATGCGCTCCTTCTCGACGTCGACGTCGAGCACCTTGGCTCTGACCGTGTCGCCCTTCTTGTACTCCTCGATCACCTGCTCGCCCGGCCGCTTCCAGTCGAGGTCGGAGAGGTGGACCATGCCGTCGACGTCGCCGTCGAGGCCGAGGAACAGCCCGAACTCGGTCTTGTTCTTGACCTCGCCATCGAGCACGGCGCCGGGGGGATATTTCTCGACAAAGGCCTCCCACGGGTTGCGCATGGTCTGCTTGAGGCCGAGCGAGATGCGCCGCTTGACCGGATCGACCTCGAGGACCTGTACGTCCACCTCCTGGGAAGTCGACACGATCTTGCCGGGATGCACGTTCTTCTTGGTCCACGACATCTCGGAGACGTGGATGAGGCCTTCGATGCCGGGCTCGAGCTCCACGAATGCGCCGTAGTCGGTGATGTTGGTGACGCGGCCCTTGTACCGCGTGCCCACCGGATATTTGGCCTCGATGCCCTGCCAGGGATCATCCTGCAGCTGCTTCATGCCAAGCGAAATCCGGTGGGTCTCGTGGTTGATCTTGACGATCTTGACCTTCACCTGCTGGCCGATGTTGAGCACTTCGGTCGGGTGATTGACCCGCCGCCAGGCGATGTCAGTGACGTGCAGGAGCCCATCGATGCCGCCGAGATCGACGAAGGCGCCGTAGTCGGTGATGTTCTTGACCACGCCGTCGATGACCTGGCCCTCTTCGAGGTTCTGCACCAATTCCTGGCGCTGCTCGGCGCGCGTCTCTTCCAGCACCGTGCGGCGCGACACCACGATGTTGCCGCGGCGGCGGTCCATTTTCAGGATCTGGAACGGCTGCGGCTGATTCATCAGCGGTGAGACGTCGCGGATCGGCCGGATATCGACCTGGCTGCGCGGCAGGAACGCCACCGCGCCGTCGAGGTCGACGGTGAAGCCGCCCTTGACCTGATTGAAGATCATGCCCGAGACCTTTTCGTTGTTGTTGAAGGCCTTTTCGAGCTTGCCCCAGCTCTCTTCGCGGCGCGCCTTGTCGCGCGAGAGCACGGCTTCACCGAGCGCGTTCTCGACCCGCTCGAGATAGACCTCGACCGTATCGCCGAGCTTGATGTCTGCCTGCCGGCCCGGTCCCGCGAATTCGCGCAGCGCGACCCGGCCCTCGGTCTTCGCCCCCACGTCGATGACGGCGACATCCTTCTCGATCCCGACCACCGTTCCCTTCACCACTGAGCCTTCCTGCGGACTGCCTTGCGTGAAGGATTCTTCCAGCATTTGCGCGAAATCTTCGCGCGACGGCGCGGCGGGACTGACGGCGGTAGCCATGAACACTCCTCAAAGCCAATGACGGCCCGGACCGGATTGATGGCGTCTTGTCCGCAGGGGCCGAAGATCATCTTCGGCAGCCGCCCCAAGCGCGCGTCGCGCGTGCGGCGGTCCGGGCCCATGACCCAGCGATCAAGACGATTTGCGTGCCGCGCGCGCCACGAAAGAAGCAGGGACGGAGCAGGCTCATCCTCCATTGACGGAAACGCGGTCAGCCGCGCTTCCGGCCTGCTCGGACGGCTTCGACGATATCGATGGCGGCCCGGAATGCGGCGTCTATATCCAAATGCGTGGTGTCGAGCAAGTGCGCATCCGGCGCGGGTTTGAGCGGGGAGATGGCCCTCGTGGTGTCGCGTTGGTCTCGCCGCTGGATGTCGGCAAGCACGTCCGCGGGATTGACCTTGATCCCGCGCGAGCGCAGCTCGGCCACACGCCTGCCGGCGCGGACCTCCGGCGTCGCGGTCACGAAGAACTTCACTTCCGCGTCGGGGAAAATGACGGTCCCGATATCGCGGCCGTCGAGCACGGCGCCGGGGCGCGTGCGCCCGAAATTACGCTGGAATGCAAGCACGGCCGCGCGCACCTCGGGGATGGCCGAGACCACCGCAGCCGCTTCGTCCACCGCCTGGGTCTTGAGCGAAGGCTCCTCGTAACGGGCGAGATCGAGCGCCTCGGCGGCGGTGATCGCCCGCGCGCGATCGTCGGGCGCGTGGCCCGCATCGAGCACGGCCTTCGCCACGCCGCGATAGATCAGCCCGGTGTCGAGGTGCCGCAAGCCGTAATGCGCGGCGAGCCGCTTGCCGAGCGTCCCCTTGCCCGAGGCCGCCGGCCCGTCGATGGCGATGATCATGAAAGCTCGGCCCCGAGGGACCGCATCAAAGCCGGGAAGCCGGGGAAGCTTGTGGCGATAAAGGCGGCGTCGTCGATCCCGACCGGTTTTTCGCTGGCGAGCCCCATGACCGCAAACGCCATGGCGATGCGGTGATCCATGTGCGTCGGAACAACGCTGCCGCCTGGCACATGGCCCTTGCCATGGACGATGAGATCATCGCCCTTAATTTCGACCTCGACCCCGTTGCCTCGCAGCCCGTCGGCGACGGCGCTGAGCCGATCGGATTCCTTCACGCGCAGCTCTTTGAGCCCGCGCATCACGGTCGTGCCCTGGGCGAAGCTCGCCGCGACCGCCAGCACCGGATATTCGTCGATCATGGAGGGGGCGCGCGCGGGGGGGACCTCGATGCCGCGCAGGTTCGAGCCCCGCACGCGCAAATCGGCGATCTCCTCGCCGCCGGCGCTGCGCAGATCGAGCGTCTCGATCTCGGCGCCCATCTCTCGCAACGTGACGATGAGGCCGGTGCGCAGCGGATTGGTCATGACATCGGTGAGGATGATCTCCGAGCCCGGCACGATTGCTGCCGCCACCATGGGAAACGCGGCGGAGGAGGGGTCGGCCGGGACCACGACCGGGGCCGGCGCGAGCTCCACCTCGCCCCGCACGGTTATTTTGCGGCCGTGCGCGCCGTCCGCTTCGAGGCGCACCTCGGCCCCGAAATGCTTGAGCAGGCGCTCGGTATGATCGCGGCTCGCTTCGCTTTCGATCACGGTCGTTTCGCCGGGCGCGGCAAGGCCGGCGAGCAGCACCGCCGACTTGATCTGCGCCGAGGGCACCGGCGTGCGATAGACGATCGGGATTGGATCGCGCGCGCCGGCAAGCGTGATCGGCAGCCTGCCGCCGTCGGCGGCGCTGGCGGCATGGGCGCCGATGCGCGCAAGCGGCTCGAGGATGCGTTGCATGGGCCGCCGGCGCAGGCTCGCATCGCCATCGAAGGTCGCGTCGATCGGACAGCCGCCAACCGCCCCCATGACGAGGCGGCAGCCGGTCCCGGAATTGCCGAAGTCGAGCACGCCATCGGGCGCGCGGAAGCCGCCGACGCCGACGCCAAAAACGCGCCACGCTCCCTCGCCGGTCCGCTCGACGCGCGCCCCGAGCGCGCGCATGGCGTTCGCGGTATTGAGCACGTCCTCGCCTTCGAGCAGGCCGGAAATGCGGGTCTCGCCGACCGTGAGCGCGCCGAAGATGAGCGCGCGGTGCGAGATCGACTTGTCGCCGGGCACGCGCGCGCGTCCCTTGAGAGCGCCCGCGCGGCGCGCGGTGAGCGGAGATGAAGCGGCGTGGTCCATGTGCAGGCTCGCGTTCGACGCTCTCTAGCATGGTAGGCAGAGGGCGTCATCGGCAGCGGCCAGAGGGCGCCGACGCGTGAATGGCGCAATGCGCTTCGCTTATTGCGCCCTACGCGCTACGCGCGGCTCAAGGGCTGGGGCCTGCTGGACGGCCTCGAGGCTCGATCTGGTCGACATGGACGTGCCGCGCCACGCCTGCCAAGCCGCGGAGTAGCGGGGCGATCTCGATGTTGTAGGGCGCAATAAGCGAAGCGCATTGCGCCGGCGCGAGCGCGGAAAGCCGCTGCGGCGGCTATTGACTCCGCCATGGCGACTCGCCAAGTGAAACCCTCACTTTTAGGCCTGATCCAAGGAACCGGAACCGTGGCGAAACCCGAGCTCGGCACCAAGCGCCTGTGCGCCAATTGCGGCGCCAAGTTCTACGACCTCAGCAAGACTCCGATCGTCTGCCCGAAATGCCAAACCGTCATGGAGCTTACGACGGTCGCCCCGCGGGCGCGCCCGGACGCCCCGCCTGTCGCGCCTGCGCGTGAAGAAGAGGTGGTGGCGCCGGAGACCGCCGAGGCTGAATTCGTCTCGCTCGAGGAGGCGGATGCCGAATCTCAAGGGACGAAGACGCCCGCAGGCGAGACGGCCGAGGGCGCCGAGGAAGAGGACGAGATCGAGGACGCGGCCGTCGACGACGCCCCGTTCATCGAGGAGCAGGAGGAGGGCGACGAGGACGTGACCGACATCATCGGCGACGTCGAGGACGAGGAGGAGACGTAAGGCGAGGGGCGCGGCCTGCCGCGGCAAGCCTTCTCCTGGTCACGGCGCCGCTGGGTCGTTACACTTTATTGAGGTTCGGACGCGCGATTGTCCCAAACCGCGTCCCGCGTGGGGCCATAGCTCAGTTGGGAGAGCGCTTGAATGGCATTCAAGAGGTCAGGGGTTCGACTCCCCTTGGCTCCACCAATTTCTAATTTCAGCCTTTGGCGCGGCGGCAAAACATATGGCGAAGCTCAACATTGGCGCCAACTCAGTGTTTTGATAGAATTAGCTGCCAGTTTCTGCGGCACAAATCTGATTCGGCACCGTGTTTAGGGCGACCACGGCGAACAATCCATGTCAGATGCCGACGATAAATTTGTCCACGCTACAGATAGCTTACTTGCACTCTATCGCAGTGTTGAGCGGAGCACGCTTGACCTGCCCGTGGTCAGCTTTATGCCTATGCTCATCTTCATCTGGGCTGCGCTGAGGTTCGACTTCTTTCTTGTCATCGGTCTTGTTTTGATCATCCCTGTTAATCTCGTCATTCTAATTAGAAACATTTTTCCCGGACATTGGAGATACCGACCCTTTTTTCTGAGCCATCTTTACTACGTGTGGCTATGGATATGGCGCGGCGAAGTTCCTACCATCCCGCTTATATTTTTTCGCCCACTACTCTCGATCTTCATTAAAGCGCATTTTGAAACTCGACTTCGGCGCTTGCGACTCGAGGTACTTGACAGTGAACTGTCCGATGGGACGCGGTCAACACTGCTGGGTCGCTTAGATGCTGCGCTCGAACGCTGGAAGTCGCCTCGCACCGGAGCGATCTTCTACACCGTGATATTGCCGGGAATTATCTCTTTACCGACTTGGTATAAGCAACTGATCGAGTTCTTAGGATCGTTTGGAGTCCGCCCGCTAACAGACGTTCTTGTAAATTTTATCTCCGAGAATTTCTCTACTGACACTCTGATAATCCTAGGCACGAGTGCCCCTGGGTATCTCGTTATCATCCCTATCACTGCATTCCTGGCTAAGCGTGGTGTTTTCATTGGTCTAACTCCTGAAAGAGTATGCTTTCCTGGTGAACAAGAAGGCTCGGGAATCTATTACTCCAAAGAAAGAGAAATCCTCACTAGTGTTGGAGTGCGAATTCGTGAGACACCTATAGACCTTTGGCTCTTCGGTCTCGTATTAGTGCTCAGTTGGATTTTGCTGCTGTTAACATGGGATCACTGGGCTGCATGGATGCAATCTTACTATGAAGCGCAAGAGATTTTGGAGAAGCAATTAGAGATGCAAATGTTCACTGCCGCGATATCAGGCTCTCTTATGGTTTGCGCCCTTTTCGTTGCCGCATTCCGCAGAAGAAGAACTGGACGGCTTTGAGGACGTGCAGACTGCGCGGCTTCACACAGATCTACGCATTGTGAGTTCAGCGCCCGATGCACCAGTGGTAAAATATCTTGGCTGGCTTGAGGCCGCTCAAATCGACAAAAAGTCACATCTATGACGCTGCGCGCAGTCGAGGAACCAGTGGTGGTCGGCCTTAAAAGGCGACGATTGGTGTTCGACGCCCTGTCCCTCCTCGTGCCATTCGACCTTCCCCGGGAGCGTAAGGTTCGCATCGGCGAACCCGGAGACGGCAGCTACGTGATGGTCGATCGGCTGCGAGCGTCTCAGCCCGTCATGAGTTTTGGTGTTGGACCTTCAGTGGAATTCGAGATGGAGATGGCTGAACGTGGCCACAGCGTGTTTATGTTCGATCACACGATCGACAGTTTACCGGCCACGCATCCACGCTTTGCCTGGTTCCGCGAGGGCATCACGGGTGGGCCGCGGCCGGAGAAAGGACTGTTCACTCTCGCCGAGCACATGGACAAGTTGCCGTCCGATTCACAACCGATTTTGAAGTTGGACGTGGAGGGCGCCGAGTGGGCGGTGCTCGACGAGGCACCAACAGGTTCGTTGGCGCGTTTTGAGCAGATTGCACTCGAAGTGCACTTTTTGTACCGGTTCGAAGAACCCCTATTCAACGCGAAGGTACAACGGGCTCTGCGAAAGATCTCGTCGGCCTTCACGCTATGCCATGTGCACGCCAACAATTTCAGCCCGATAAGAATCGTCGCCGGCTTTCCCGTTCCGGAGGCCCTGGAGCTCACTTATATCCGCAGCGATCTGGTGACGCGGATGCCTTCGACGACGCTCTATCCGACGTCGATTGACAGACCGAATTTCCCGCAATTCCCGGACCACTTGCTGTGGTTTTTTCCGTTCCTGCCGGGCAGCGAGGCCATTCAGCCTCCCGCGGAAGACGCCGGCGCTAGACCCGATTCCGAGATCATGGCGCATGCCGTTGAGCTCAACGCGCGCGGGTTGGCGGCGCAGCAGCGGAAGCAACTCGACGAGGCACTCGCTTTCTACGACCGTGCTCTCACACTCAATCCGGAGCTCGTGGAAGTGCTGTACAATCGCGGCAACGCGCTAAACGAGCTGAAACGGTTCGACGAAGCCCTGGAAAGCTTTGACCACGCACTTGCAATCCGGCCCGACCATGTTTCCACGCTGAACAATCGGGGCAGGGCATTGGAACACTTGATGTGTCTCAAGGAGGCTCTCGCGAGCTATGACCGGGCGTTGACCGTCAACCCGCAGCACGCCAACGCGATCAAGAACCGCACCTCGGTGTTGCAGAAGCTGCAGAGGGTGACGGCGTAAGCGTCTGTGATCCTCGTCCACCCTTGCCGGCGCATGCTAACGAGCGGTGAAGGCCTTCTAAAGTTTCGGTCGTGGATGAGCGCGTCGCCGCAGAAACCGAATAACTGTTCTTCCCCTATCCCGCGGCCAACATTCCCGGCAGAATGGATGGCCTCCCCGCCCCTCGTCCGAGCGAATGCCGCCGTAAGATTCATCCCCTGCGGGCAACAGTGGCGGGCGGGGGGTGTGGTCGAAAGACGAGTAATGGTAACCAGGCAGCAACGTCTGAACGCCTTCGACTCAAATGGTCAACCACCAGCCGGGGAACTGATGGAAGTGCTTTGTGAGGACCACAATGGCACTTACGTGCTTCCTTTTCCCTGCCGTTGGGTTGACGGCGTATGGCGGAGTGTCAGGTCCAACCATCAGATTGATGCCACCGTTATTGGGTGGCGGAGGCAATGAAGATCGAGCGTCGGGTAGGTTGTCCAGGACCCTTGAGCTTTTACCTCGACGAGCAACTGGTGCAAACGGCCAAATCAGACCAAGTACGGAAGGCGAAGAAGGCGTAGCTGGCACGGCGAGCGAAACCGTGGTCCGCAGCTTCGATATGGTTAGGATAGCATGTTTAGTACACATCTCAGGAAACCGCGGTAACAGGTGACGTATGGCGGAAAATTTTAAATCAGAAAAAAGGGATGACGAAGCTAGAGCGCTAAACAAGAATTCAGTTTCAATTGCGGGGGAATATGCTGTTCTTTCTCAGCTTGCAGCGCGCGGGTACGACGCGAATATGACGCTCGGTCGAACCAAGGGCGTCGACATTCTTGTCTCTGATCCGAATAGCGGTCGAATGTTGAAGCTAGAGGTGAAGACCAATCGCGGCGGGCTATACGGCAGGAACACACGACTGTTTGGAAAATATCTTTGCGCGTGGATTATGGCCGAAAAGCACGAGCGAATACGCGACGAAAATCTCTTTTATTGCTTCATAAACATCAGCGAGGACACAAACCAGTTCCGGTTTTTCATCATACCAAGCCATATCGTGGCTGATTATGTTATTACCGAGCACAAAGCTTGGCTGAACGACAAGGAGACTCGCCGCTCGGACAACAAAATACGAACGTTCCGAATTGGCGATCGCAACGAGACGTATCCTTTTCCTACGCCGTTTGCACAAGACTATGAAGATAACTGGACCTTTCAATCTTAGCCTTACGCGGAAGATTTGCGCCTAGGGCTCGTCGGACGCGGACGGTGGGCCAAAATATCGAGCGTACTCTTCTGTCCTTTCCTGATGTATCGGTCAGGATTATCGGAAAAGAGGAAAAGCCGCCGTCGGGGGAACTCGATGGCGTTCTGATCGCTAACCAAAGCGCGGGACATGCCCGAACGGCTCTTCCATACATCGAAGCAGGAGTCGCGACATTCATCGAGAAACCGATAGCCACAACGGTCGTCGATGCCGAGCGCATCCAAGGCGCCGCTGACCGCTCTGGTGCTGTGGTTTTTGTCGGGCACATCTTTCTGTACCATCCGGCCTTCGTTGTTGCCTTAAAGCTGCTGCCCTCCTTCGGGCCCATTCGCTACCTGCTCTGCGAGGGAATGAATGATGCTCCCCGCACGGATTCTTCGGTTCTGTGGGATTGGCTCCCGCACGATCTCTCGATGGCGCATGCGATATTCAGCCGCAATCCGGACTTGGTTGAAGCGTGGAGCCTTGCGGGAGAAGCAACCCCTCAGGCAGTGTTATCAATATTCCAATATGGCGAGACGCCGCTCGTATCTTCCATAAGTTGCTCTCGCCGGTCCAGCGGAGGAAGACGACGATCGTCTGCGAAAATGCAACGTTGGTTTTTGATGACAGGGCTGAACGGCGGCTGGCGCTCTACGACAAGCATGGCGACCTCTCAAATCCAGTATATTCCGACGAATTACCTCTAACGCAGGAAATGCATGCATTTCTCCAGGCCGTTAGGTCGGGGAATGCGGATGCGTCCCACATCGAAATGAGCCTAGCTATCGTCCGTGCCATCGCATCCGCGGGAGAGCCCATAGGTTTGGGAGGGCGCTCGGTGGCAATATCACAGCGAGACAAATTCTAATTAGTCGAGACTGCGCGAATATAGCGAAAGCGCCCGCCGGGGCTTTGCACTTCGCGCACGATTCGCGCGGCTTGCTAGGACTGCCGAAGACCAACTGCTCGCGCGAACTCCATAAGTGCTCGCGCCTGTTTGGCCTTATTTGCGACAGAGTATGGGGAGCACGCTTTTTCGAGCTTGCTGCGCTATATCTGCAACCGTCATTGCCGCCCCGTCCTCCATCGCCTCTAGCGACACGCCATGGGACTCGAGAAATTTGACGGCGATCTCTTTACCAATAGCAAAGTTGATGCCGCTCAGGGCGCTTATTGTACCGGTAGTAACGTTGAGACCGTCACCCAGGACGCCTCGCAAGGGGTAACCAAGAGCAATCACTTCTTCCCCGAGGCGAGTGGACTTACTCCTTACTTTCAATGGCTCCAACTCCAATCCAGCCTGTGTCTTGGCTTGGATTAATGCGAGATCATTCTTGCTATCTTTGCTCACCACCACCGCTGTTCCTACCCCACCAATCTCAAGGATTGGACATTCAGATACTACGTGATCATTTGTAAGCAGATGACCCTTGCGTGAGACGACAAAGGCACTACCGGATGAAATCTCTTTCTCCGCCTGCTTTGGGGGCGGTGTGCGGGGAGTAGTCGGAGGCGGTGGAGGAATAGTCGATGGAATGTTCGCCAGTACCGCGAGCTCGACTTCGATTAGGCGTCGCAACTCCTCGTTCGAAGGATCTAACGTCAACGCATTATTGAAATCCCTCTTTGCAGCCTCGGGTCGTCCCATTCTTGCGTATGCGCGTCCGCTCTCCAGGAGAATCCATGCGTTCGTTGGTGCCAATTTCAAAGCGGTCTGGTAGTCGATCAACGCACGATCATACTGCCCCGCGTCCCTCAGCGCATTTCCCCGGTCATGGAACCGAAACGAGCGGGCCACGGGGTCTAGTCGGATTGCCTCGTCGAAATCTGCAATGGCACGCGTGAGGTCTCCTAAACCTCGATAAGCTTCGGCGCGATTATGAAATCGGAAGGCGCGAGGGGTTGGGTCCCTTCGTATCGCTTCAGTGATGTCAGCGATGCCTTGTTGGTACTTGCCCTGCCGGGTATAGAGCTCGCCTCGTTCCTGCGAGCGATAGGCGCGCTGTGGGTCGAGCCGAATCCCTGCACTGATGTCCGAGATCGCTTGGTCGAGGTTTCCCTTGGCTGCAAATGCCAATCCGCGGTTATGAAAAGCTTCAGCATGAAGGCGGCTTGACGAACGGTTTAGCAACCTGGAACACGCGACAATGCTGCGGTCAGGATCGCGGTCCGCAAGTTCGCACTCCTTCCAAGTCGTGTCTTGGGCTGTGGCCACGCCCATCGCCAAAAAGGTAACTACCGAGACGACGAGACCCGTGATTTCCCGCGAACAGCCCACGTCACGTTAGCTCCGGAATACGATGAATGAATTAGAATACCACGAAAATCATGGACAAACGACGCTTGTCATGAGTTTCGTTCCTGGTGCGGCGAAACGACGACGGCGAACAAAGCGCTTTGCGCTCCCTATCCCGTAGCCAACATTCACGGCAGAATGGATGGCCTCCTCGCCACTCGTCCGAGCGAATGCCATGCCGCTGCCCCGTCGCCAATTTCTCAAGCTCGCAGCGAGCGCTGCCGCGCCCGCGGCCGCACTCGCGGGCCTAACGCAGCTCGCCGAGGCGGAAACCTATCCCGCACGCCCCGTGCGCATCATCATCGGCTTCGGGCCCGGCGCCTCGGGCGACATCGCCGCGCGCGTGCTCGCGCTAGCGCTCACCAGGATCCTCGGCCAGCAATTCATCGTCGAGAACCGCAGCGGCGCCGGCAGCAACATCGCGTCCAATTTCGTCGCGCACGCGCCGAAGGATGGGTACACGCTGCTGCAGGGCACCGTCGCCAACACCATCAACTCCGTCATCACGCCCAATCTCGGCTACGACTTCGCCAAGGATTTTGCGCCGATCTCGCTGTTCGCCACGCTGCCGAACATTCTGGTCGTGCATCCTTCGCTCGGCGTGCGGACCGTGCAGGAACTCATCAAGCTCGAGCGCGAGAAGCCGGGGCAATTGTCGTATGGGTCGGCGGGCGTCGGCGGCACGTCGCATTTCACCGGCGAGCTCTTCAACGTGATGGCGGGCACCAACCTCATCCACGTGCCCTATCCGGGAACCGCCCAAGCGGCGACCGACCTCCTCGGCGGGCGCGTTCAGGTGATGTTCTCGCCCGCTTCGACCGTGTTGCAGTTCGTCGCCGAGGGCAAGCTCGTCGCGCTCGCCTCGACGACCTTGCACCGCGCGAGCGTGGCGCCGCAGCTGCCGACCGTCGCCGAATCGGGGATCGCGGGCTTCGACACCGCGGGCTGGTTCGGATTGCTGGCGCCGGGGGGCACCGATCGCGACATCATCGAGCGGCTCGCGGGCGCATCCAACGAGGCGGCGAAATCAGCGGACGTCATCGACACGATGGCGCGGCAGGGCTTCGACATGGCCGGCGGCACGCCTGAGGCGTTCGCCGCCTTCATCCGCGACGACTTGGTCAAATGGGAGCGCGTCGCCAGCGCGGCCGGGCTGAAGCGGTAGAGCAGTTTCACAAAATGAGTGTCGACGAACGCGCAACGATCTCGGTGTGCTCCCCTCCCCAACCAAACCCCGGCTTGCCGGGGTTTGGTCGCTTTAAGATTTGCCGGAAGCGGGCAAGCCCGCAGCCGGCTGGGGAGGGGTTGGGGGTGGGGGTCGTGCGATTCTGCGCAGGTGGCGCCACCGACGTCTCACTGCATCACCCCCCTCCCCACCCCTCCCCCACAAGGGGGGAGGGAGCAGACTGAGTTCGCCGCGCGCGCTGACTCCACTTCACCTGAATACGCGCTAGCGGCCGCCGAGGCGGATGCTCATCGCAGGCGCGATGTCGCCTGCCGCGAGACCGGCAAACCCAGCGCGGCCGAATGCGGTATAGTGATCGCTGACGGCACGCACCCATCGAACGACTCGAACCTGTGAACCCTGCCGGCGCGAAACCTCTCATCGCCCTCACCGGCGCGACCGGCTTCATCGGGCAATACCTGTTGCGGGAATTGCCCAAGCGCGGCTACCGGCTGCGCGTGCTGCTGCGCCGCCCGAGCGCCGTGCCGATGGAGGCGGCGAGCGCCGTGGTCGGCGACCTCGCGCGCCCGCAAAACATGGCCGCCGCGCTCGCCGACGTCGACGCGGTCATTCACTCGGCCGGCGTCGCGCACGCCATGTCGGGATTGCCCGAGGACGACTATCGCGTGCTCAACACCGAGGCCACGATCGGGCTGGCGCGCGCGGCGCAACGCGCCGGCGCCAAGCGGTTCGTCTTTCTGTCCTCGATCCGCGCGCAGTCGGGGCCGACCGCGGAGCACGTGTTGACCGAAGATCTGCCGCCGCAGCCGACCGATGCCTATGGCCGCTCGAAGCTCGCGGCGGAGCAGGGGCTCGGAGAGCTCAGTCTCGACTGGGTCGCGCTGCGGCTCGTGCTCGTCTACGGGCAGGGCGTGAAAGGCAACATGGCGGAGCTGCTGCGCTTTGCGCGCGCGCCTTATCCGTTGCCGCTCGGCGGCCTGCATGGGCGCCGGTCGCTGCTCGCGCTCGACAACCTGGTGGCGGCGATCGATACCGTGCTCGCCGCGCCGGGGCCGCTGCGGCGGCCGCTCATTGCCGCCGAGCCAACGCCGCTAAGCATCCCGGAGATGATAGCGGCGGTGCGGCGCGGTCTCGGCCGCTCCGCCGGACTTCTACCGGTACCGCCAGTGTTGCTGCGAACGGCGCTGCGCGCGGCGGGCCGGATGGGGATTTATGAGCGGCTCGCCGGCTCGCTGGTGGCGGAGCCTGCGGCGCTGCTGCGGCTCGGCTGGAAACCGCCGGTCACCACGGAGCAGGCGCTGGCGGCGCTGGCGAGAGGGTGAAGCTGATCCTCTGAGTTCGTCATTCCGGCTGAGCCGCGACAGCGGCGAGGGCCGGAATCCATAACCACGGTCCGTGAGTATGGATTCCGGGCTCGCGCCTTCGGCGCGTCCCGGAATGACGCCTGAGGGTTACGTGGCTCGGATCAGCGCGTGAGCACGATGAAGTCGGTGCCCTTGCCGGTCTCGGAGCCAAGGCCCTGATCGGAGATGATCAGCGAGGCCCCCGGCGACATCAGCTCGGAAATCCGCTCGATCGCTTCCGGCGGGATGGTGACGCGCCCGAGCGCTTCGGTGGGGTTCGAGGCAGACCGCACAGGCACTGGGGCCGGCTCGACGTGCTTGCCCTTGCCCGATTTCTTCGCCGGCGCCGCCGCCTGAGCGCCGGGCATCGACATCACGTTCCAGCGCAACGTCGTGTTGTCCTCATTGACGGCGACGGCGGTGAAGACATGGGTGCCGAGCGGCCGATCGGGTTCGCTGAAGGTGACCGGCACGTTGAACACCGGCTCAAACCCCTTGCGCACGAACAGCTTGCCTTCCTTGCGGCTGATGAAGACCGAGACCGGGCCGGGCTTGAGCGGCCGCGGCTCCGCCAGGCTCAGATCCGGTCCCGTATTCGTGGTGTCGCGCGGCGCCGAGGCGGCATAGGCCATCGCATCGAGCGACGGGGGCTTGCCGTCCATCACCGTCCAGCTGCGCTTGAGCTGCGCAAATTGGGAGGTAGCCGTGGTTGTGCCCACCGTTTCGGGCGAAGCGGCCGGCGGCGCGCCGTTCGGCTCGGCCGGGGCGGGCTTGATCGTGAACAAGCGATCGCTCGCGATCGCGACCGGCATCACCTCGCTGCGCGCGATGATGACGCGCACGCCGAGCTTGGTGATGCCCCACATCTGCCGGGCGAACGCTCCCGGCAGCCGGATGCAGCCGTGCGAGGCCGGCGAGTTCGGGACCACGCCCTCGTGCATCGCCACACCCGACCAGGTGACACGCTGCATGAAGTACATCGGCGCGTTGTAATAGATGTTCGAGCGGTGCCAGCGATCCTTCTGGATGATGCTGAACACGCCGGTCGGGGTGGGATGGCCCGGCACGCCGGTCGAAACGCGCGAGCGGGCGATCGGGTGGCCGTCGGAATAGAGCGTGACCTGCTGCTTATCGATGGTGATGACGACGCTGAGTATCCCCTTGGCCTTGGCGGCGACGTCCTCGGCGGCGGGCTTTGCCTTGGTGGAGGATTTATCGCGCGAGGCCAGCACCACCGCGTGTCTCCCCGACCGGGCGACCTCGGACGGCTGGCTCGAGGGAAATGCGTTGGCCGAGGTGAGGCCCGCGAGCAAGGCGGCGGCGCTCGCCGTCATGGCCAAGAGGCTTTGCCGATTGCGGAAATAGGCAGATGGGCCCGCACTGGGCCGCTGAGATTCTTGCACGAAGGCCCCCCTTCTGGTGCCGTGGTGGCGTGGAACTCCTGATAAGGCCCGATAGGGCTCAGAGGATTAGTCGCGCGGGAGGGCGAAAGGTTCGACGGCTCGCGTGGGCGAATTTGCGCCGGATGGCCGTGGCGAGGGTCGGGAATCAGACTCATCGTTCAGTTGTCATTCCGGCCGAGCCGCGATAGCGGCGAGGGCCGGAATCCATACCCACGAACCGTGGTTATGGATTCCGGGCTCGCGGGCTTCGCCCGCGCCCCGGAATGACCAGTGAGAGTTCGTGTCGGCCGCTATCAGACATTAGGAGCCAGGGACATCGGCGGCACGGGCCTCCGCCCCCGCAATCCGCGGTGTGCGAAGCGCATCGAGCGCCCACGCGCCGCCGCCATAGGCGAACAGCACGAGCAAACCGCCGGCGATGGCGAGATCCTTTTCGAAATGCAGGAGCTGGTTGCGATCGCCGAACTTGGTGTGAAAGAGAACCGCGGTGGCGAGGCAAAAGCCCGCGAGTAGGAGCGCGGCAACGCGGGTGTGGTAGCCGCAAAGGATGAGTAGGCCGCCGCCCAATTCGACCGCAATGGCGAGCGGCAACAGCTCCCCGGGGACGCCGAACGCCCGCATATAACCGAGCGCCGCCGAATAGGCGGCGAGCTTGCCAAAGGCCTCGTGCAGGAACAGCGCCGCGAGCAGGAGGCGGCCGGCAAGCGCGGCCGCCGCAGTCACGGGAGGCATCGGGCGCGCCTCAATTCACCTTGGCGGAGGCGATTGCCTCTTGGAGGTCCATCAGCTCCTCGCAGCCGACCGGACAGAGCTTTTGCAAGAGCACGACGTTCTCGCGCGCCTTGTCGACTTGCCCGGTTTCGACATAGAGCTCGCCCAGATATTCGAGCGCACCCTTGTGCTCGGGATCGAAATCGAGCGCCTTGCGGTAGAAGGTGTAGGCTTGCTTGTAGTCGCTGGTCTTGCGGAGCGCAAAGCCCATCAGGCTGTACACGTCAGCGTGCTGGTTGGTCTCCAGCATCGGCGTGAGCTCCGCGAGCGCACCCTTGTAATCCTTGGCCTCGATCTTGGCGCGCACCGAGGCCAGGTACGGCGCGTCCTTCGAGGTGATGTTGTCGATGGCGAGCGCGCCGGTCGCAGCAACCGATGCGCCGATCACCAAGGCCGAAATCCAAACCGCAGGCGTTTTCATGATGTGCTCCAGTCTTCGATGGCGGCTAAGGCGGCGCCGCGTCAAGTCTTCATCAGGGTCAGCGCATAGCCGCTCCCGTCCTTGGCGATGGTGCCCGCGCCCGGGAACGGGAAGTGATAGCCGCAGATCATGATCTTGTCGGCAATCACGCGGTCGAGGAGCTTGCGGCGCGAGGATTCCGCAAGCGCTGCGTCCTGGTCGTATTGGCCGTGCCAGCCGGGATTGGCGACGACCAGCGCCGGCACATAGGCCGTGTCGTTGGAGATCATGAGCTGGCCCGTGCCGGAGGCGAGGTGGAACGCGCGATGGCCGGGTGTATGGCCGGGCGCGCTGACGAAGCGGATGCCGGGAGCGACCTCGGGCTCGCCCGTGACTTGGCGGATGTTCTTCCAAGTCGGGAAGACGGCCTGGATGCGGCGCGCCAGTCCCTTCCTGGCCTCGGGCAAGCGGTCGATCACCGCCGGGTCGGTCCAGAATTTGTACTCCGCATCCGAAACGATGAGCTCGGCATCCGGGAACACCAGCTTGTTGGTGTCCTTTTCCATCAGGCCGAAGATGTGATCGGGGTGGAAATGGGAGATGAGAATGGTGTCGATCTTCGTGGGATCGATGCCGGCTGCCTTCATGTTGGCCATCATCTTGCCGGCAGTCGGCTGCACTTGCCCACCCGTGCCGCTGTCGCACAGAACGGTCTTGCCGCCGGTCTTGACCACGATCACCGTGAACGGGATCGAGACGAAGTCGGCCGGCAATCCGGCCTTCACCATCGCCGCCTTGACGTCTTCGAGCGAGGCATTGGCGATGAATGCGGGATCGTGCGGTTTCTCCCAGATGCCGTCGTAAAGCGCGGTGACTTCGGCCGCGCCGACCTTGTAGGTCACAAAACCCTTGGCCGGATCCGGCGTCTTCTGGGCGAAGGCGGGCGAGACCGCGAGCCGGGCATTAAGCCCGAGCGCGGCCGCCATGGCGGTCGAAACCACGAAGTCGCGACGCGACAGGTTGAGCATGGGTCATCTCCTCGAGGGGGGCAGGTCGAAAGCGCCGCCGCGCAACGCGCGCCGACGGGGCCAAGACTCGCGGTGCCGGCGGTTTATTCCCGGCAAAGTGGGCTCTAGGGCGTATTCAGGTGAAGTGGAATCAGCGCGAGCGGCGAACTCGGTCTGCTCCCTCCCCCCTTGTGGGGGAGGGTTGGGGAGGGGGGTGGTGCAGGGAGATCTTGGTGGCGCCACCTGCGCAGAATCGCACGACCCCCACCCCCAACCCCTCCCCCAGCCGGCTGCGGGCTTGCCCGCCTCCGGCAAATCTTAAAGCGACCAAACCCCGGCAAGCCGGGGTTTGGTTGGGGAGGGGAGCACACCGAGCGCGCTGCACGAAGGTCACATCGGCTTGAACGCGCGATCGAGATCGACGTCGATGAGCATGGGCTCGCCGTTCCCGAATGCGTGCGCAATCAGGTCGGTGGTCTCATGCACGGTCTTGGCCCGCTCGGCGGCGACGCCGAGTGAGCGCGCCAGCGAAACGAAGTCGATCTTGGGATCAACAAGCTCCATGCCGACATAGCTGTCGGTCTGTTCGGCAAGCCCGCGCATGGCATGCAGGCGCTGCTTGAGGATGCGATATGAGCTGTTGTTGAGGATCACGAAGACGACGCCGATGCGGTAGTGCGCGGCGGTCCAAAGCGCTTGGCAGGTGTACATGGCGCTGCCGTCGCCGATGAGGCCGACGACCGGCCGATCGGGCAGGGCAAGCTTGACGCCGATGGCCGCGGGCAGACCCCAGCCGATGCCGCCGCCGCGCAAGCCAAAATAGCTCTGCGGGTCATCGCTGCGGATGAGCTGCCGGATGCCGGGCGCGGAGGAGAGCGCCTCCTCGATGACGACCGCATCCTTGGGCAGCATTTGCCCGATCGCGTGCAGCAGCGCCAACGGCTGCACCGGGCTTGCTTGCGTGAGCGCGCGGGCTTTCTCGACGAGCGCCTCGCGCTCGGCGGCGATGGCGCGCGTTGCCGTTGCCAGCCGCTCGCGTGCTGCGCCGCGCGCGCCACTCGTCATGCGCTCGCGCACGGCGGCGATGATCTCCGGCAACGTGCCTTTGGGATCGCCGAGAATCGCGACCGCCGGCGGATAATTCTTGCCGAGCTCCCAGGGATCGACGTCGAGATGGATAAGCTTAATCGTGGCCGGCATCGGATCGACGTCGGACGGCAGCGAGAGCGTGAACAAATCGGCCCCGACCGAGAACAGCACGTCATACTGCTCGAGCACTTTGCGCACGTCCGGCGCAAGCCGAACCATGGATCCGCGGAACAGCGGATGCGAGGCGGGAAACGAAGCCGTGTTGGGCACGAATTCGGTATAGACGGGCGCGCCCAAAAGCTCGGCGAGCTCGACCAGTTCGGCGTGGGCGCGGCTTTGCGCGACGGCATCGCCCGCCATGATCAACGGGCGCTTGGCCTGGGCGAGCACGTCGGCGGCTGCTTCGACCGCGGCGCGATCGCCGCGCAGGCGCGGCGCAATGCGGGTTGGCGCGGAGAGATCGATGTCGGCGTCGGCGCGCAGGATGTCGCCGGGCAAGGACAGGAAGACCGGCCCCGTGGGCGGCGCGAGCGCGGTCTTGGCGGCGCGGTGCACGAGCCGCGGCAGGTCGGCCAAGCGGTGCACCTCGGCGGACCATTTGACCAGCGGGCGCGCGATGGTCGGCAAATCCGCCCACAGAATGGGTTCGGTGGCGGTAAAGCTCTGCTCGTGCTGGCCGGCGGTGACGAGAATGGGCGAGCCCGCCTTCTGCGCGTCGTAGAGCATGCCCATCGCATTGCCCAGTCCGGGCGCGACGTGGAGATTGACCACCGTGAGCTTGCCCGAGGCCTGCGCATAGCCATCCGCCATCCCCATGACGGCGGCTTCCTGCAGTCCAAGCAGATACCGCAGCTCATTCTCGGTCGCGAACGCGTCCATCAGCGGCAATTCGGTCGTGCCGGGATTGCCGAACATGATCTCGACGCCCTCCTGCTTGAGCAGATCGAGGAAGGCGCGCTTTCCGGACATCAGGGGCAAGACGGTCTCCGCGCTTGGGGAAAGAAGGGCGCAAGCTTTGAGGTCGGCACGCGTGTCATACCACGCGGGAAACGCCCTGCGCAGTGCTCGATATGGCCTCAAATCAGAGCTTGTGTGAACGATTGGCGGGGCATTTCATTGTTTGGCGATTGCTTTTTACAATGCGTAGGACAACGCCAACGCCTTGGCGCTCCCATCCGAGCATTCCGCCGCATGCGATCGATAAAGTTGTTCGCAGTTTTGTTCTCCCTGATCGTCGCGGCCGCAGCACCACTCGCGCGCGCGCAGACGTCGGCCGCCAAGCCGGTGCAGATGATCATCGGGTTCGGGCCCGGCGGCGGCTACGACCTCTGGGGCCGAACCGTCGCACGCCATATCGGTAGGCACCTGGGCGGCCACCCGACCGTCATCGCGCAGAATATGCCGGGGGCGGGCAGCTACACGGCGGCAAGCTATCTCTTCAACATCGCGCCGAGGGACGGCACCGTGCTGGGCATCATCGCGCGCGATGCGGCACTCGGCCCGCTCTCCGGCGCGACCGGCGCGCGCTTCGATCCCACCAAACTGTCGTGGATCGGAACCCCGGCGAAGGAAACGAATGTGTGCATCGCCTACCACACCGCCCGCGTGCGATCGGTGGCGGACTTATTCGACAAGCAGCTCATCCTCGGCGATACCGGTCCCGGCACCGGCACACGCGCTTATCCGAAGGCGCTCAATGCGCTGATCGGAACGAAATTCAAGATCATCGGCGGGTTTCCGGCATCCTCCGACGTTTTTCTTGCGATGGAGCGCGGCGAGGTCGAGGGCATCTGCGAGAGCCTCGACAGCATCCGCGTGCGGCGACCGGACTGGATCGCGACGAAGACGGTTTCGATTCTCTTTCAAGGCGGCGCCGCGCCCAATCCCGAGCTTGGCGGCGTTCCATTCGTGCTCGATCTCGCGCGCACCGCCGAGCAACGCCAGGCGATCGAATTCCTCTATGCCGGGCAGGGCATCGGCCGCCCTTTCGTCGCGCCGCCAGACCTCCCGGCGGAGCGGCTCAAAGCGCTGCGCCAGGCCTTCGATGCGACCATGCAGGACGCTGATTTCATCGCCGAAGCCAAAAATTCGAAACTGGAGCTCGCCCCGGAAGACGGCGAGCATCTCGCGGCATTGATCATGAAAATCTACGCGACGCCCAAGCCGATCGTCGATAAAGTCACGAGTCTCATCAAATAGAAGGCCCGCGGCGCTCGTCGCGTGAGCGAAGGAGGAAACCCATGGAGAAGCGACGACTCCACGCCTTCAATTTCCAGAAATGGATCGACGAACACCGGCACCTGCTCAAGCCGCCGGTCGGGAACAAGAAGGTATTCGAAGACGGCGAAATGACCGTCCAGGTCGTCGGCGGGCCGAACGAGCGCACCGACTACCACGACGATCCGGTGGAGGAATTTTTCTACCAGCTCAAAGGCGACATGCTGCTCAAGGTCGTCGACAATGGCGCCTTCTACGATATTCCGATTCGCGAGGGCGAGGTTTTCCTGCTGCCGGCGCACGTGCCGCACTGCCCGCAACGGCCGCAAGAGGGCTCGGTCGGGCTCGTCGTCGAGGCGGCCCGGCCGCACGAGCTCGATGCGTTCGAATGGTATTGCTTCGAATGCCAAGCGCTCGTTCACCGCATCGAGGTGAAAGTGGAGCACCTGGTCAAAGACCTGCCGCCGCTCTACGAGGCATTCTACGCCGACCAAAAGGCGCGCACGTGCAAGAATTGCGGCGTCATTCACCCCGGCAAGAAACCGCCGGCCGGATGGGTGACGATGTGAGGACGCGCCTCAGGCGATCCGATATTTCTCCACCGCCGCCATGTCCCACGCGAGCCCATTTCCGGGCCGCTGCGGCGCGAGCGCGAAGCCGTCCACGATCTTAAGCGGCTCGGCCAAAATCTTGTCGGCCCAATCCATGTATTCGAGGAAATGGCAGGTCGGCGTCGCCGCGAGGAGATGCGCGCTTACCTCCGGATAAAGATGCGACGACATCTCGATGCGGTGCGTCGCGGCGAGCGCCGCGGCACGCAGCCAGCCGGTTACGCCGCCGATGCGTTCGAGGTCAGGCATGACATAATCGGCGGCGCCCGCCGCGAGCGCCGCCGCCATGGCAGAGCTCTCGGAAAAGTTCTCCCCGATCTGGATCGGCGTCTTGAGCTCGCGCACGAGCGTGGCATAGCCGGCATAGTCGTCGTGGCGGATCGGCTCTTCCAGCCAATAGATGCCCTCCTGATCGAGGGCGCGCCCACGTTCAAGCGCCTGGGCGAGGGTAAGCGCCTGGTTGTAATCGACCATGACCGCGATCTCGTTGCCCAGGCGTTTTTTCACCGCATGGAGCGCGACGAGATCCTCTTTGAGCGTGGGATAACCGAGCCTGAGCTTGACCGCGCGGAAGCCGCCGGCAAGAAGCTTTTCCGCCTCCTGCGCCAGCAGGTCCGGCGGCATCAGTCCAAGGCCGCAGGAATTGTAGGCAGGAACGCGCTTGGGCGTGCTGCCGAGAAGCGTCGCGAGCGGCCAGCCGGCGGCGATCGCCAGCGCATCCCAGGCCGCGACGTCAAACCCCGCCATCGCCATACGCACCGTGCCCTGCACGCCGATGAGGGCGAAGCGCTCGGACAGCTTGCGCCAGAGCTCGGCCGGCGCCAGGCGCTCGCCGTCGACCACGCGCGCGACCTCCTCCAGCATTTTCGCGATCGCCGCGGCCGCCGCGGGAAAATAAGACCAGAGATAGGAGCGGCCCGTGATTCCTTCCTCGGTCTCCAGGTCAATGAGCAGGAGCGGCGCCTTGGTGATGACCCCGCGGCTCGTGCCGAGCGCGTAAGTCGTCGGCACCTCGACGGCCGTCGCATGAATGGCACGAAACGTCAGCAGCGGCAGCTTCATGCTCGAAGCTTAGCCGCCGCGAGCGCAAGCGCAAAGCCGACGCCGTAATCTGGCAACTCTCAGCGAGTCCGCGCATAGTGAAGGCGCGCCGCGCCTCGCGCGGCGCATCCATAGGTCTTTGGAGAACGCATGCAGGGTAAAGTCACGCTCGAGGATCACTTCGCGATCGAAGACACGCTCGGCGACTCGCAGCCGTTCGGCGCCCATGTCTGGCCGGAATTGCGCCAACGGCTCCTTGATTTTCAGGATCAGCGGCTGCGCCTGATGGATGCGTCCGGCGTCGAGATCATGATCGCGTCGCTCAATGCGCCGGCCATCCAAGCCATTGCCGACGCCACGCAAGCCGCGCAGCTCGCCCGCCGGGCCAATGACGCGCTGGCGGCGGAGATCGCAAAACGTCCCGACCGGTTCGTCGGGGTCGCCGCGCTGCCGATGCAAGAGCCGCAGCTCGCAACGCAAGAGCTCCAACGCTGCATCAAAGATCTCGGATTCAAAGGCGCACTGGTCAACGGCTATTCGCAGACGAGCGAGCCGAACCGCGTATTGCACTACGATCTGCCGGAATATCGCCCGTTCTGGCGCGCGCTCGAGAGCCTCGATGTTCCGTTTTATCTGCACCCGCGCCCGCCTTCGGTCCACTCGCCGCTCTACGAAGGTCACCCGTGGCTGCTCGGACCAACGTGGAGCTTCGCGGCGGAAACGTCGGTGCATGCATTGCGCCTGATCGGCAGCGGATTATTCGACGCGCATCCGCGACTGCAAATCATCCTCGGCCATCTCGGCGAAGGGCTGCCGTACTATCTCTGGCGCATCGACAACCGCAACAATTGGATGAAGGCCCCGCACAAATACGCGGCACGCAAGCCGGTCGCGGATTACTTCCGGGCCAATTTTTATCTCACGACGTCGGGCCACTACAGCACGCCCGCGCTGATCGACGCCATGGCCGAGATCGGGGCGGAGCGGGTCATGTTCTCCGTCGATTATCCATTCGAGGATTTCAGCGACGCGGCCGACTGGTTCGACCATGCGCCGATCAGCGAAACGGATCGTCGCAAGATCGGGCGCACGAACGCGATGAAGCTGTTCAAGTTGCCGGGAGCGTGAGATCCGGCATCAACTCGGGGATCCATCGGCATGAAGGAGCAGTATGTCGCGCACGGCGCGATTCACCGGCGTTGCGACACCGACCGCGGCGGCGAGATCGACCACGCCGCCGGAAAGCCAGCGCAGCTCGAGCGGCTTGCCCTGCTGCAGATCGTGGTGCATCGACGTCGTCATTTCCGGCGGCCAAGAGTCGAAGAACGCTAGGCGCGCTTCGGCGTAATCCTCGGGCAACGCCACGCCGTGGGCGCGTCCCACCGCGACGACTTCCCGCGCGAGATCGAGCAGGAATTGCCGCGTGAGCGGATTGCCGCGGATCGGCCCGATGGTCTGGCGCATGCTCGTGGTCGCGCCGGACATGGCGACGAGCGACACGTACTTCTCCCAGATCGAGCGACGGATGTCGTCGCTGATCTCGGCATTGATTCCGCCGCGCCGGCAGGCCGCGTAGAACGCTTCGACGCGCGCAGAGCGGCGGCCATCGTATTCTCCGAATACCAATCGCTCCACCGAGCCCGTCTGCACGATGACGCCGGGCCGGCCGATGGTGGTGCCGACATAGGCGACGCCGCCCACCAGCGCTTCCTTGCCGACGATCGGCCGCAGCATGTCGTCCTTCTGCACCCCGTTTTGAAACGAGATGACGGCGGTCGCAGGCTGCATGAGCGGCAGCAGTTGGCGCGCGGCAGACTCGGTGTCCCACAGCTTGACGCAGAACATCACCGCATCGACGGGACCGATGGTCTTGGGATCGTCGGTCACGTTGACCTTGGGCAGGTGGACCGGCTGCGGGCCGTCTTCGATGGCGAGCCCGCGCTCGCGCATGGCGGCAAGATGTGTGCCGCGCGCGACGAAATGAACATCAGCACCCCCCTGAACGAGCCGCGCGCCGAAATACCCGCCGACGCCTCCCGAGCCCATGATCGCAATTCGCAACGTGTCCTCCAGCGCGCAAGCCCGTGATCAATACTGTGGCGGCGCCAGGTGCTCAATGCGTGAGGGCGGCGCCTTTGGCCCGCCTGGGGGTGCGGGGGCGGCGCTGACGTTCTTGCGGGCTTGACCGGGAGTCCCCATATTTCCCGACGGATCGCCGGTGGAAGCGTCCGCCAGCGGTCAGGGGGCGCCGAAAGGGCCCCTCAAAGTCGCTCGTCAGGGCTTTGAGACCATGTCCCGAGTTCCGTCTCTGTCCAGCCCCTTCCTGCTCGGATTCGATGAGATCGAGCGTGCGCTCGATCGTGTCGCCAAGGCCGCCGACGGCTATCCGCCCTACAATATCGAGCGGATTGCCCGCCAGAACGACGAACCCGAGCGGCTGCGGATCACACTGGCGGTCGCGGGCTTCACTCGCGATCAACTCGACGTGACGGTCGAGGAGGGCCAACTCGTCATCCGCGGACGTCAGCAGGACCACAAGGAGCACCACTATCTCTATCGCGGCATCGCTGCGCGTCAGTTCCAGCGCACGTTCGTGCTGGCCGAAGGGATGGAAGTGCTGAGCGCGGACTTGAAGAACGGGCTGCTGTTGATCGATCTCGTGCGGCCGGAACCGCAACGGGTCGTCAAGACGGTCAACATCACCAATCGTGATTGAACCGGAGCAGGGCTCGACGCGTTGAATCGAGAAGGAGTCGAGTGCTATGACTAACAACAACATCACCTCCCGAGGCCCCATGATCTCGCCGGAAGCGCTCGCGCTTCTGGGCGGGGGCAAGATCGCCTATGTGAAGATGGTCCGCTCCGAGGACGTGCAGAAGCAATTCCCGCAGGCCCCGCAGCTCGCACCCGGTACCTTGCTCTACGCCCTGCACGCGGCCGACGGCACCCCGATCATGCTCACCGATAGCCGCGAGGCCGCCATCGCCAACGCCTGGAGCCAGGAGCTCGAGACCGTCAGCGTGCACTGAGTTTGCTCGGCCCGCGCACGATTTCGGCCGACTGTGTGATCTAGGACACAGGCAGAAAAGGCCGCGGCGCCGGCCTAACTGGGGCGCCGGGAATATTCGGCCCAACTGTGTGGTCCCGGGTACAGCCATAACGTTCGAAGTGAAGGATAGTGCGACCACGCGCAACGAAAGCGCGAGGAGGGTGCCATGTTCGATCCGTCGATGTCGGCCGAACGATTTGCGGCCCTGGGCGAGAGCCGGATTGCCTACATTCGGTCCATTCGTTCCGAGGAAGTCGCATTCCTGTGTGCGGAAGCGCCGCTGCTCCCGCCGGGACACCAGGTCTTCGTGCTCTATGCGGCCAACGGCACTCCGATCATGCTCGCCGACAGCCGCGAAGCGGTGATTGCGGACGCGGCGGACCGCGAGATCGAAACCGTCAGCTTGCACTGAGCTCTCGTTTGAAGGCGGGCGGAAAGTCGCTAGACTTTCCGCGATGACGTGCTCCCCCTACGCCGGTGAGCTCCCGGCGCGTGAAAAGATCGCCAACGCCTATGCCGCCGATCATGCGCGAGCGGCAGAGCGTCATTTGCGCTTTGCCACCGCGCGGCTGGGGCTGCGCCTGTCGCCAGGCGCGAGGATTCTCGATTTCGGCTGCGGGATCGGCGATTCGGTGCGCGGTCTGCTCGAGCAGGGCTACGATGCGTTCGGCGTCGACGTGCTCGAATACTGGGGCCGCGACTTCGATAAATACTGGCACGTCGCAGAAAGGCCCCCGGCCGAAGTCGCGCGCCGGCTGAAACTGCTCGACCTGAATAAGTATCGGCTGCCGTTCGAGAACGGCACATTCGACTTCTGCTTCAGCGATCAAGTCTTCGAGCATGTTTTCGATTACGCGACGACGATGTCGGAGATCGTCCGCGTGCTCAAACCGGGAGCGATATCAGTGCATCATTTTCCCGGCCCGAACAACTTTATGGAAGGGCACGTCGGCCTTCCGATTCCCTGGCTTTGCTTCAGCCGTTCGTATCTTACCCTTTGCGCCTGGATTGCGTTCCTCCGCCGCACCGAAACGGATTGGCGTCATCGCCTGCGGAGCAATATCGAAATCATGCGTTTCAACAACTATCCGACGAAGGCGAAGTTGCGAAAAATCGCCCGCGCGGCAGGCGTCGAGATCAAGTTCGTGGAAGCAGACGAATTCATGTTTCGTGAGGGTAGCCGCTTCAAGACCGTGATTTTGGAACGGCTTCGCACGATCAAAATGGATGAACTCGCCGTTCGGATCGCCGGGCTCGTGCTGTTGCAGCGTTATATGATTTTGAAGGCGCGGCCTTGAGCCGTCGCTGGACTCAAGCCGCCGAAGCGGACGGCATCGCCAATACCGCGTAGAGCGCTTCGGCATCGCGTGACTGGCGCAATTTCCGTGCGACATCCGCGTCGCGCAACAGGCGTGCGACGCGCGCGAGCGCTTTGAGATGGTCGGCGCCGGCGGCTTCCGGTGCGAGCAGCAGAAACACCAGATCGACCGGTTGGCTGTCGAGCGCCTCGAAATCGACAGCCCTTTCGAGCCGAGCAAACAATCCGAACAGCTTATTGAGCTTGGGCAGCTTGCCGTGCGGAATGGCGATGCCGTTGCCCACGCCGGTCGAACCAAGCTTCTCGCGTTGCTGCAGCGTCTCCAGGATGGTCCGCTCACTTTGGCCGCAGAGCTCGGCGGCCTTCGCCGCCAGTTCCTGCAGGATCTGCTTCTTGCTGTTGACCTTCAGTGCCGGAATGATGGCATTGGGCGCGACAAGATCGGTGAGGAGCATGGAGCTTTCCGGAGATGGGGCGCTCGACAGGGCTCGGCATCGCAAAGGCGGCGGACCATAAGTAGCCGCTGGTGGCCCGTCAATGGCGTCCTTTTCGGTGGGCACTGGCGGACGGATCCAGGCGCAGGCGCGGCGCCGATTGCGCTTGATGTATCGATCCCAGGACGGTTGAGCGCGTCGCGATCAAGGGCTTTCCCGTGGGGGCCGTGCCGCCCGGCGGTCCTTGCGCCAGCGCTTGTACCGGCGCAACCGCTTTTCGATGCGCATGGCCGCCTGATCGGCGCTGACATAAGCATCTGCCGCGAGCGCGTCAGCCTCGAGCACAATGCCGGAATCGAGATGGACCACGCACTCGGTGCGGAAGCCGAATCCCTCCCTGCCTATGGTGACGTGTCCGGAAAAACCGCCGTCGAAATATTTGGCCATCGCTTCCGCGACACGCGTATTGATGCGCTCGCGCAGCGCCTCGCCGACGCTGATATTTTTGCCCGACACGCGAAGTGGCATGATCGCGCTCCGATGGCTGATGGTCGACCATCGTGGCTGGATATACAAGGCGGGTCACGCCGCGCATGCAGACGAGTGCTTTGCGGCGGACCCCAGTTCGTCGCAAAAAAGGTCCGAGTACAATATCATGGAAGGTGCGTCAGGAGGCCGCGCCCAGAGAAGCCTGTTTCTCGCGCCGCCGCTGCACTGACGAAGCAATTCGCATCGCCTCGCGATATTTTGCGACGGTCCGCCGGGCAATGTCGATTCCGGCCTCGCGCAGCTTTTCGACGATAGTGTCGTCGGACAGCACGTGCGTGGGACTTTCGGCGTCGATCAGTTGCCTGATCCGGTGGCGCACCGCTTCTGCTGAATGGGCTTCGCCCCCGTCCGCCGAGGCAATCGCCGAGGTGAAGAAATATTTGAGCTCGAAGATACCGCGGTTGGTCGCCATGTATTTGTTGGCAGTGACGCGCGAGACCGTGGACTCGTGCATGCTGATCGCATCGGCGATCGTCTTCAGGTTCAGCGGCCGCAAATGCTGAACGCCGCGCACGAAGAAGGCGTCCTGCTGACGCACGATCTCGGTCGATACTTTCAGAATGGTTTTGGCCCGCTGGTCGAGCGCGCGCATGAGCCAAGTCGCAGTCTGCAGACAACCGGCGAGATAGGTTTTGTCCTTCTCACTCTTCGCGGTCTTGGCGACTTCGGCATGATAGGTCTGGTTGACCAGCACCTTGGGCAGCGTGTCGGAGTTGAGCTCGATGACAAAGCCGCCGCTTCGGCCCGGGCGCACAAAGACATCCGGCACGATCGGATGCACCTGGGTCGAGCCGAAGGCAAGACCGGGCTTGGGATTGAGCTTGCGAACTTCGCCGATCATCTCGGTCAAGTCTTCCTCGCCCACGCCGCAGAGGCGGCGCAAGGCACCAAGATCGCGTTTGGCGAGTAGATTGAGGTGAGCCAGCAGCGCCTGCATCGCAGGATCGAGGCGATTACGCTCCTTGAGCTGGATGGCAAGACACTCCGTGAGATTGCGTGCGCAAACGCCCGGGGGATCGAAGCCCTGCAGAATGGCGAGCACGGACTCGACCTCGCCAAGGCGCGCCCCCAGCTTTTCCGCGACCGCTGCGAGGTCGCCATTGAGATAGCCGGCCTCATCGACCAGATCGATGAGGTATTGCCCGATCATGCGGCGGGCCGGATCGGAGAGCGTGAGCGCGAGCTGCTCGGCAAGATGGTCGGCGAGCGTGCTCTCGACCGACACGAAAGCTTCGAGATTGTAGTCGGTATTGTCGCGCCCCCCCGTCCCCGTGCCGGCCCATTCGGAGTAACCCATCGGCCCCTCGCCGTTGCCACGCGAGAGCGCGGCATCGGCATCGGCGGGAGCAACATCGTCGATATCGAGGGCGGGCTGATCTGGGGCTGCGTCGCCGTTTCGAAGAGCGGCAGGCTCCATCCAATCGGCCGCGCCGGGCTCGGGCGAGACGTCAGGGTTTGCGGCATCCCCAGCTCCGTCGCCTTCTCCAGCTCGCTCCAGCAGAGGATTGCGTTCGAGCTCCCCTTCCACATATGCGGCCAGGTCCAGATTGGAGAGCTGCAGCAGCTTGATGGCCTGCATCAGCTGCGGCGTCATTACGAGGGCATGGCTCTGCCGAAGCTGGAGTCGCTGGGTAAGCGCCATGGGCATTCTGAGACGGCTGTCCTGCTCAACCAAATCGATCGCAAGCGCGCGAGGGGCGCTTGGTCCAATTCTTGCTTATCGCCTTCCTGGCCCGCTGTATACCAGGATTAGGGGGCAAGCGCTAAGCGCGCGGCAGGGCGCGCATAACAGCGGGGACAACCGTTAGACGCGGAATTCTTCGCCGAGATAGAGGCGCCGGACCTCGGGATCGTTCACGATATCGTCCTTGCGGCCCTCCATGAGGACTTGGCCCGAATAGATGATGTAGGACCGGTCGGTGAGGTCGAGCGTCTCGCGCACGTTATGGTCGGTGATGAGCACGCCGATGCCGCGGGTGGTCAAACGGCGCACGAGCCTTTGGATTTCGACCACCGCTTTAGGGTCGATGCCGGCGAACGGTTCGTCGAGCAGCATATAATTCGGCCGGCTCGCGAGCGCGCGGGCGATCTCGACCCGGCGACGTTCTCCGCCCGAAAGCGCGATCGAGGGCGTCTTGCGATGACGCGTGATCTCGAACTCATCCAACAGCGCGTCGAGATCGGCCTCGCGGCGACGCCGGTCCGACTCGACGACTTCGAGAACCGCGCGGATATTCTCTTCCACATTGAGGCCGCGAAAGATCGACGCTTCCTGCGGCAGATAACCTATACCGAGCCGCGCGCGCTGATACATGGGAAGGTGAGTGACCTCTTGCCCGTCGAGTTCGATATGACCGCGATCAGCCTTGATCAGACCCGTAATCATGTAAAACGCCGTCGTCTTACCGGCGCCGTTGGGTCCCAGTAGCCCGACCGCCTCGCCGCGGCGCACGTAGACGCTCACGCCGTCGACCACGCGCCGTCCCCCGTAGCTCTTTTCGAGACTGTGCGCGGCCAGATACCCGCGCGAGGGCTCCTGCCGGACGGCTTCTCGGCGCGGGTTGGGCCGGCTTGGAGCCGCTTTCTTGGTGCGGGCAGCCGGCATCGGCCCGCCCAGACTTGTCAGGCCAATGTCCTGCCAGGCGCCGTTGCCCGCTTTGCGTCGAGGCCGAGGCGCGCGACGGTGTCGAAACAACGCGAGAATGTTGAGCACGCCTCTGCCCTTAAAGCCCCGCCAAAACCAGCCGAGTGGAATGGGCCGCACCGTCTTATCGACCGCGCGGCGGATCCCGGCCTTGCCCCTAAGCTACGAGGGCCGGCATATTCCAAACGGCTTTCAATCCATGTCTGTCCCGTCGCAGCTCGGCCGCGCGGCCGTGCGCGCCAGGATGAGCGACGTCATCTTTTCTCCGCCGGGCTGCTTTTTTCCGCGCTGTTGCGCGGGTCAGGAGGCGCTCGCGGCCCGGCTTGGAATATGCCATCGACCCGGCCGCCGTCCATTTTCGACACGCCGCTGGTGAGATCGACCGTCAACCGCTGGCCGCGCAACACGTCTGCACCCCGCGTCACCACAACATTGCCGACCAGCGTGACGGTGTTTTCGCGCATGTTAAAAGTGGCGGCGTCCCCGGTCGCATTTTGATCCTTTTGTACAACGACGACGTCGCCTTTGGCCTCGATGCGCCGGATTTGCCGGTCGCCTCCCGGCCCCGGCTCGGCCGTCTTGACGGCGCGCGCATCGGTTTCCTCTTCGTAAAAAACGACGAGCACCTTGCAATGCATTTCGGTGTCGCCCTGCAGCACGTAGACGTCGCCTGTGAAGGTTGCCTTCTTGTCTTTTTCGCGAAACTCGAGCGAGGCCGCCCGGATCTTCACCGGTTCGTCGCGGTTCTGCGAGAAGCCCTGCAGCGCGTTGGGCGGGCCTTGATTTTTCTGTGCACTCGCATCCGTTGCCCAAATCGCGCAGGCAAAGGTGATCGCCGCGCCTACAACCCGGGCGCGCGAAAGCCGTGCTACCCACCCTCTCATTTTTTGCGCGCCCCCCCGCCGGCGCCGGACGTCGTGCTGTCCAGCAACAAGGTGACAAACACGCCGCGATCGAAGCGCACGAGATCACCGGACTCGCTGACCTCCATGCGATTGGCGCTGATGGTCCATGTCGCCGTCTTCACCTCGACCGGCTTCTCCGAAACGATCCTGCTGGCTCGAACGTCGACCACCGCTTCGTTGAGGAATGCCTGATAGCCGCTCGAAGATGTGACCACGACGTTCTGGTTCAGCGTCAACTGTTCCGTCTTGGTGTTGTAGAGTCCGGCCTTTGCGGTAGTTTCGAAGCTGACCTTGTCTCGCATCTCCATGGTCGCATGGACACCCTGTAGCTCGAGCATGTCCGGTTTGGTCACATCTTGAGCGGCGGCCTGCGCGACCATGTTATAATGGCGGTTGTCGCGCGTCACACCGGCGAGACGCGGTTGGTGCATCATGATCTTGGTGCCGGACACAACCATCCGACCGATGTCGACCGGCATGCCCGAGAGCATGCGCAGTGGCTTGAACAGGAACGAAAAGGCCGCCGCCGCGACCAAGACGACGGCGGCGGTGAGCGGAAGGGCGAGCCGCAGGACGCGTACGTGCCGGCTATGGCGCACGGCGGTGCGGAAAGCACGATCGCCATCGCCACGACCGAACCGGGCAAGCACCCGCGGCGCTCGCTCCTTGACCTCGGATACGGCCGTTAGAGAATTCATCCCCAAGCCCCTCCGCCCGCAGAGAATCAGGCGGCCCCACTGGCGATAGTAACCCGTTCTAGCCCCATGCTCGCGCGCAAATATGGCCCCCGCGCGGCATGGCCGGACGGAGACAGGGGCGCGGATCCGGCCGGAAAAGCACACTGGCGGAAGGAGATAGCGCGGATTGGTTACCAATCCATTCGGATTGTCGCAGCGCGAACGGCTAGGCGTGGGCGAAGATGTCCTCCCCCGCCCAGCCGGCAAGGTCGAGCCGCACCCGGTCGGGCAGGAAAGTGAAACACGCCGCGGCCAAGTCCGCGCGACCCTCCCGGAGCAGGATCGTGTCGAGCTTCTCCTTGAGAGCGTGCAGATGCAGCACGTCGGAGGCCGCATAGGCGAGTTGCGCCTCACTCAGCACCTCGGCGCCCCAATCGGAGAGTTGCTGCTGCTTCGAAAGGTCGATGCCCAAGAGTTCACGCACCAGGTCCTTGAGGCCGTGCTTGTCGGAGTAGGTGCGGGCAATGCGCGAGGCGATTTTGGTGCAATAAACCGGGGAGGGCATGACGCCGAGACGCTTGTACAGCACGGCGAGATCGAAGCGGGCGAAATGAAAGATCTTGAGACTAGTCCCGTCGGCGAGAAGCTTGGTCAGATTCGGTGCTTCGCGGGCGCCCGCCGGAATCTGGATCACGTCGGCGGAACCGTCACCCGGTGAGATCTGAACCACGCATAGCCGATCGCGGTGCGGATCGAGCCCCATGGCTTCGGTGTCGATCGCTACCGCAGCGCCGCGGTAGCGTGAAAGGTCGGGCAGATCACCGCGATGCAAGCGGACGGTCATGACGGCGCATGCACCGAAACAAACCTGGTGCCCAGGAGAGGACTCGAACCTCCACGCCTCGCGGCGCTAGTACCTGAAACTAGTGCGTCTACCAATTCCGCCACCTGGGCTTTGCGCGGATTAGGTACGGAGCAGGCCCGTCGTTGTCAAATGGGCGTGCCCTGTACAGCATCAAGTCGATCCTGTATTCGGCGAGCGAGGGATTTTGAGCGAGCATGACCGCCATTCAGCTCGAGACACTCGTCATCGTATTCGGCGGCTCGGGTTTTCTCGGCCGTCACGTCGTGCGCGCGCTGGCGAAACTTGGCTACCGCATCCGTGTCGCGGTGCGCCGTCCCGAGCTTGCCGGCTTCCTTCAGCCGCTGGGCCGGGTCGGCCAGATCCATGCCGTGCAGGCCAACGTGCGCCATCCGGCCTCGGTTGAGGCGGCCGCGCGCGAGGCCGACGTGGTGATCAATCTTGTCGGCATTCTGTTCGAGCGCGGACGTCAACAATTCGATGCCGTGCAGTCCGCGGGGGCCGAAGCCGTCGCGCGCGCAGCAGCAGCATTCGGCGCGCGCTTGATTCATGTCTCCGCGATCGGCGCCGACGCAGAAAGCGCCTCGCACTATGCACGTTCAAAGGCACTGGGCGAAAAACTGGTGCTCGGCACCGTGCCATCGGCGGTCATCTTGCGGCCTTCGGTCCTGTTCGGCCCCGAAGACGACTTCTTCAACAGGTTTGCGACCATCGCCCGTTTTTCCCCGGCTCTCCCCCTCATCGGTGGCGGCCACACCCGGTTCCAGCCCGTCTTTGCCGGGGACGTCGCCAGCGCGATCGCCGCCGCCATGGAAGGGCGCTCCAGAGACGGCGAAGTTTACGAGCTCGGTGGACCGGAAGTGCGCAACTTCAAGGAACTGATGCAGTTCATGCTCGCGGTCATCGAGCGCCGGCGCCTGTTGGTGCCGATCCCGTTCGCGCTTGCCAAGTTCCAGGCCGGCTTGCTTCAGTTCCTGCCCAAGCCGTTATTGACGCCCGACCAGGTCGAGCTGCTACGACGCGACACCATCGTCTCTGAGGCCGCGAAGCGCGAACGGCGCACCATCGAAGCACTCGGCATCGAGCCGCTCGCCATGGCTGCCGTCGTCCCTTCTTACCTGTGGCGGTTCCGCAAGAGCGGCCAGTTTAAAGGTGCGGCGGGGAGTGATCGGTACCGGCGCTAACCGGACTCAGCCGCCGTCCGCCGGAACAATGCGAGCTCGAACCGAAACGAAGGGGTTCGCGCACTCTATTTGGCGCGAAGATGAAACGCTCAGTATCCCACTGCCAGCGCGATCAGCCCGAGCGCGCCGACGAGAACGCGCCACCAAGCAAACAGAGCGAAACCATGGTGCTGCACATAGTCGAGAAACGTCTTCACTACGATCCAGGCGCACACGAACGATACTGCGAATCCGAACGCCACAAGGATGGTATTATCCATGCTCATCTGGCCGCGGCTCTTAAGCAGGTCATAGGCGAAGGCTCCCGCCATGGTCGGCATGGCGAGCCAGAACGAGAATTCCGCTGCCGAGCGCCGGTCGGCGCCCAGCAGCATGGCGGCTACGATCGTGGCTCCTGAGCGGGAGACTCCAGGTATCATGGATAGGCACTGCGCCAAGCCGATGCCGAAATACATCGGCAGAGAAAACTTAGTGGCCTCATAGTAGCGCGTGTCGAGATCCAGCCGATCAACCCACAACAGAATCGCACCACCCACGATGAGCGTGAAGCAGACGATCCAAACGTTGAACAGCACCGATTTGATAATGTCGTGCGCGAGCGCGCCGACCACCGCCGCCGGCAGGAATGCGATCAGCACCCCGATGACGAAGCGGCGAGCCGCCGGATCGCTAAACATACCGGCAGCAAGCCGCCAGATACGGAAGAAATAGATCGACAACAGCGCAAGGATTGCGCCGAATTGGATGAGGACCGCGAAGGTCTTGCCGAAATCCGCGTCGTCGAAACCGAAAAAGCGCTGGACCAAGAGCAGATGGCCGGTCGAGGACACCGGCAGGAACTCGGTCAACCCCTCGACCACGCCCAGCACGAATGCCTTGAACAGTTCCAACAACATGATGGCTCCGCGGACAGAGGACCGTCGCCGCACGGCAGCGGCCGGCGAAGATGAGGAAGACGCCCTTTTCCCGCATCATTAACCTTGGAGCAACGGGAAAAGGTGAACATTGCACAGGTTGCGCGCTGCTCATCCTACCAAACGGATCGAAAGCGACTTAACGTGACCGGCGCCGCGCCAGCGCGGGGCCCACCGCAATCAGTACGGCCGCATGCTCACGCTGTTCCATCACCCGTTCTGCCCGCATTCCCGATTCGTGCGGCTGGCGCTCGGCGAATACGGTATCGCAGCAAGGACGGTCGAGGAGCGCGTGTGGGAGCGCCGCGAAGAGTTCCTTATTCTCAACCCCGCCTGCACGACTCCGGTGGCGGTGGAGGAGGGTCGTCCGCCGGTTCCCGGGGCGGCCATCATCGCCGAGTATCTGGATGAGACGAGAGGAGCCGAGCTCGGTGAGCAGCGTCTGCTGCCGCGGGAGGTGGGCTCGCGCGTCGAAGTACGTCGGCTGATGAGCTGGTTTAACGACAAATTTTTTGTGGAGGTCAGCGGGCCGTTGACCATGGAGCGCCTATATAAGCGGCGGATGCCGGCGAGTGCGGGCGGCGGCTCACCGGATACCGAGGTGATCCGAGCGGCGCGCCACAACATGCGGTATCATTTGGCGTATGTCGGCTGGCTGGTGCGCACACGCGATTGGCTCGCAGGTCCGCGGCTGAGTTACGCGGACCTCGCCGCAGCCGCGCATCTATCGGCCGCCGATTATCTGGGCGACGTGCCATGGGACGAAGACGAAGCCGCGAAGACCTGGTACGCGCAGATCAAGTCTCGCCCGTCGTTCCGCCCGATCCTGGCCGAGACGCTGGCCGGCATCCCGCCGTCACCGACCTACGCCGACCTCGACTTCTGAGCGATGCCTCGGCGCTCAAGGCGGCGCTCGTGCGCGCAGCTCTTGAGCGCGGCTTCGATATCGTCGGCATCGCACGGCCGGACTCGATCCCGCAGGCGCCGGAGCGGCTGCGGCAGTTCCTCGCTGAAGGCGCCCATGGCGACATGGCTTGGATGGAAACAACCGCGACACGGCGCGGGAACCCGCGCGAGCTCTGGCCGCAGGTACGCTCCGTCATCATGCTCGGCGTCAACTACGGGCCCGACGGCGATCCGCTCACGATCTTGCGCAGTCGCGACCGCGGCGCCATTTCGATTTACGCCCGAGGCTACGATTACCACGAGATCATCAAACCGCGACTCAAGGCGCTGGCGCGCTGGCTGACCGTGCAAGCCGGCGGCGACGCGAAGGTCTTCGTCGATACCGCCGCGGTCATGGAGAAGCCGCTTGCTGCTTCTGCCGGTATCGGCTGGCAGGGCAAACACACGAATTTGGTTTCGCGCCGATTCGGGTCGTGGTTGTTTCTCGGCGCGATCTTCACGACGCTCGAGCTACCGCCGGACGCGCCCGAGAGCGATCATTGCGGCACTTGCCAGGCCTGCCTCGACGTCTGTCCGACCGCGGCGTTCCCCGCGCCCTATAGGCTCGATGCGCGCCGCTGCATCTCCTACCTCACCATCGAACACAAGGGCCCGATTCCCCGTGAACTACGCTCCGCAATCGGCAATCGCATCTTCGGATGCGATGATTGTCTGGCGGTGTGCCCGTGGAACAAATTCGCGCAGGCCGGCCGCGAGAGCAAACTCGCGGCACGTCAGGAATTGACGGCCCCTCGACTCGCCGATCTGGCCCGTCTCGACGATGCCGAGTTCCGCAAGCTGTTTTCGAGATCGCCGATCAAGCGCACCGGCCGCAATCGCTTCGTGCGCAACGTGCTGATCGCGATGGGCAACGCGGGGGATGCGATGCTTGCGCCCGAGGCTATGCGGTTGTTGGACGATCCCTCTCCGCTGGTGCGCGGCGCAGCGGTATGGGCGCTGAGCCGACTTCTACCCGCCGAGCGGCTCGCCGCGCTGGCTATGGAGCATCGCCCGCGTGAGAGTGAACCGCTAGTCCTGGAGGAATGGTCGGCGGCGCTCGAGCCGGCGGCAACCTGATGACCACGCTGGTCTGTCTCGGGCTTGGTTACTGCGCCCGGCACTATGTCAGCGCTTTCGGCGCGCGCTTCGACTGTATCTTGGGAACCACACGCAACGCGGACCATGCCGCCGCGCTCGGGAAAGCACGCCCCCGCGGCAAGTCGGTCGACATGCTGCAATTCGACGGCACATCTGCATCGGACGAGCTCGAGGCCGCCATTTTGGCCGCCGATGCCCTGCTCATATCGGCGGCGCCGACAGAGGGCCGAGATCCCGTGCTCGTCATGCTCGAAGGCGAGATCACCCGGGCGGCGCGACTTAAGTCCGTAGTCTATCTGTCGAGCCTCGGGGTGTACGGGGATAGCGGCGGCACGTGGATTGACGAAACCGCACCAACGATACCGGCGCGAGCACGCCGAGGCGGCGCGCGCATCGCCGCCGAACTCGATTGGCAGGCGCTCGGGAGGAAGCGAAATTTCCCGGTCGCAATCCTGCGACTCGGCGGCATCTATGGTCCGGGACGCAATGGAATGGTCCGGCTCCTGCACGGCACCGCGCAGCGCATCGCCAAGCCCGGACACGTCTCAAACCGCGTGCACGTCTATGACATCGCGCAGGCGATCGATGCGGCCTTCGCACGTGGCGCCGAGGGCGTGTTCAACATCGTCGACGATGAGCCAGCCTCGCCGAGCGATCAAATCGCATTTGCTGCCCGTCTCATCGGTATTCCGCCGCCGCCGGAGATTCCTTATGAGGACGCCGGCAACCTGGTGTCGCCCATGGCGCTCAGCTTCTATGAGGGTTGCATTCGCGCGCGCAACAATAAGCTCAAGGCGGTGCTCGGCGTGAAGCTGCGCTATCCAACCTACCGCGATGGCCTGTGCGCACTTTACAAAGCCGGTGATCATCTCTCGGCGGCCGAACCGGCAACGTCGGCCTAGAACTCAGCCGAACATCAGCGCGCAGCGCGGCGGGCGGGGTCGTGTTCCCGCGCGCATAGTTCGGTTATTTCCGAAACGTGCCATATCGAAGGTGCAGCAAAATGCAGAACCTGGTCACCGGAGGCTGCCATGACCCTTACGGTTTTCATCCGTTACAAACTGGATCCGTTTCAAGGCGATGCCTTCGAAGAATACGCGCGGCATTGGCTTTCTATCATCCCAAAGTGTGGTGGAAATCTCCTCGGCTATTGGATGCCGCATGAAGGCACCAATAACATTGCTTATGGTCTGATCTCGTTCGATAGCCTCGCCGCCTACGAGGCTTACCGCGCGCGACTGAAAGCCGATTCTGAAGGTGCGGCCAATTTTCGGTTTGCGCAGGAACGACGTTTCATCTTGAGTGAGGAACGGACGTTTCTCAGGCCGGTCACCTGAGCCTCGGTTCTGTTGAAATGGCTGGTATTGGGCGGGGGCTCGGCGAGTGCTTTTAGGAAAGTCCCGATGGCTCCGCCGCAGAAAAGCGCGCCGATGTAACCGTTCCCTCCACGAGGTATTCAATGATCGCCGTGATCTTCGAAGTCTGGCCAAAGCCTGGCCACAAGCAACGCTATCTGGATCTCGCGGCCGAGCTGCGGCCGCTGCTCGATAAGATCGACGGTTTCATCTCCGTCGAACGGTTCGAGAGCATCTACGAGCCCGGCAAGATGCTCTCGCTCTCCTTCTTCCGCGACGAAGCGGCGGTGAACGCCTGGAGAAATATCGAGGAGCATCGCCGCGCGCAGATCGCGGGCCGCGCCGAAATATTCTCCGACTACCGATTAAGGATTGCCGGCGTGATCAGGGACTACACCAAGTCTGAGCGCGCGGAGGTCCCCGCGGACAGTCGTCGTCAGCACGGCTAGCGGCCTTTTGCTACTCGGCCACGGCGGCAATCAGCCGCTCGATGTCCTCCGGCCGGGACAAGCGATGATCTCCGTCCTTTACGAGGGTCAGCACGACGTCGTCACGGGCAAAGCGAGAGGTCAGCTCGATCGTGTGCTGCCACGGCACGTCGGGGTCCTGCACTCCATGGAGGATCCGCACCGGACATCCGGTCTCGATCATGCTGTCGAGCAGAAGGTGTTTGCGTCCCTCCTCGATGAGAGCGCGGGTGATCAGGTAGGACTCGTCGGAATACTGCGACGGCCGGGCCCAGACGCCGGTTCGTTCGATCTCGCGCTTGACCTCCGGCGGGAACCGTTTCCACATCAACTCCTCAGTGAAGTCCACCGCCGGCGCGATCAGCACGAGCCGCGCCACGCGCGCATCTGCTGGCGTGCGGCGCGCGAGTTCGCGGATCAGCAGCAGCGCCAGCCATCCCCCCATTGACGAGCCGATAACGACGTGCGGACCGCGGCAAAATGCGTCGAATATCGCGAGCGTCTCTTCGAGCCATCGGCCGATCGTACCCTCGGTGAAATTGCCGCCAGATTCCCCGTGGCCGGAATAGTCGAAGCGCGTCATCGCCCGGCCATTCTCCTGCGCCCACCGATCGAGTGCCTCGGCTTTGGTGCCTGTCATGTCTGACTTGAATCCGCCGAGCCAGAACAGGCCGGGAGCGGCTCCCTCGCGCCGGCGGACGGCGATTTGGCGCGCCGCAATGCCGGTTCCAACACTCAAAAATTTGAGGCAAACATCGTTCATCTGCGGAGTCCAACCTCGGGGGCCACGATCGCGGCGGTCGCCGGGCGTGTTCGGGCCCGTGCGGCCATTGAATACAAGCATGCCCGAACAGCAAACAAGCCGCCGCGGAGCGAGGGAAAAAACTCCGTGAGCAACGAGGACCGGGAGATACACCCGCGCACCTTGGTCGGCGCGACGGTCCTACAGATCGTGCCCGCGTTGCGCGAGGAGCCTGTCGCCCGCACCGCGCTTAACGTGGCCGCGGTGCTGCGAGAAATCGGCGCGCGGGCCATCGTGGCAGCCGAGGATGGCACGCTCGTTGCGGAGCTCACGGCCTCCGGCGGCGAATGGGTTCCCCTCGTGAATGCAACCGTCAATCCGTTCCAGCTGAGGAAAAGCGCCCGCACTCTGCAACGCCTGATCGCCTCGGAGCGGATCGACATCGTACACGCGCAAAGCGCTGGCGGAGCGTGGATCGCCAACATGGCAACAGCGCGGACCTTGGTCTGGCTCGTCACCACGTTGCCCGACGTTCCGCCGGCTTCCCGCCTGCGTGCATATTGGGCCGCCGGGCTCGCGCGCGGCGATTGGGTGATCACGCCGTCGAACTTTGCCGCCGCGCCCGTGATCGCGCGCCACAAGATTTCGCGCGAGCGGCTCACCATCATTCCACGCAGCATCGACATCGCCGCATTCGATCCGGCCGCGATTGATTCCGCGAGGGTCGAGGCTTTGCGGAACGCCTGGCGAATTCCGCCGGCGGCACGGGTCTTGCTCGTTCCCGGACGTGTCGCGCCCTGGAATGGGCAGCTCATCGTGCCTGAGATCGCGCGCGTCATGCTCGACAGCGGCATGCGTGGCTTTGTCTTCGTGCTCGCTGGCGAACATCGCAGTCATCGCAAATATGCGCGCTCGGTCATGGAACAAGCGCAGGAGCGAGGTGTGCGGACGCTGGTTCGGCAGATGGGACACTGCAGGGATATGCCGGCGGCCTTGGCCCTCGCGGATACCGTGGTGGTGCCCGCGATCGAGCCTCCGGCACTCGGCCGCGTGGTGGCGCAAGCGCAAGCCATAGGCCGACCGGTCGTCACGTCGGACATCGGCATCTTGCCCGAACACGTGGTTGCGCCGCCGGAAATGCCGGAAGAGGTGCGGACGGGATGGTTGGTAAAGCCGGGCGATGCAAGTGAATTTGCCCACGCGCTCAATGAGGCATTGAACCTGGATGATGCCGCGTACCGTACGATGGCCGCGCGCGCACGCCACTTCGCCGAATACATGTTTGCTCCGCATAGCGCCGTACTCGCAACCCACGCAGTCTATAGCGCGCTGCTTCAGCACGACCTTTAGCAAGAGACGAAGAGCGTGCCACCTACGCCCGCATTACGTCCTCCTGAACCAGATCGCCGCGTTGGCCGCGAGCGACCCATATCCCTAGCGCAAGGATGATTGCGGGCTCCGGGCCAGTTCGGTCGCCGACCCATGGAAAGCCGTTGACTTATGCGCGGATTGTCCCGATCTTTCTTGGGCCTGCAGCAGCAGGACTGTTGCAATGACAAGAGGAGAGCAGAGCCATTCGTCGCCCCATGAGACCCGCGCAACCCGCCCCAAAGGACGGCCCGCGCATCAACGAGGAGATCCGAGTTCGTGAAGTCCAATTGATCGACCAGAACGGCCAAAACGTTGGCTCCGTTGAAATCCAGATCGCCTTGGACAAGGCCCAGGAGGCCGGACTAGACCTCGTCGAGATTGCCCCCAATTCGTCTCCGCCCGTCTGCAAGATTCTCGATTACGGCAAATACAAATACCAGGCGCAGAAGAAGGCGGCGGAAGCCCGCAAGAAGCAGAAGATAGTCGAGGTCAAGGAGATCAAGCTTCGGCCGATGATCGACGACCACGATTACGACGTGAAGATGCGCTCGATGCAGCGCTTTTTTGAAGAGGGCGACAAGGTGAAAGTCACCCTGCGCTTTCGCGGGCGCGAGATGGCGCACCAGGAGCTTGGTTACCAGCTTCTCAATCGCGTCAAGGACGATACCTCCAAACTCGCTAAGGTCGAGCAGGAACCGCGCTTCGAAGGTCGCCAAGTGGTGATGGTGCTGGCGCCGAGGTGACGGGAGCAAGCGCTCCCGTGATGGCATCCTGCGCGTGCACCACCACGTGGGGCCCGATCGCTCACCGTTCCATACTTGAACCCGCGCCTCTAGCTTCGAGCCGATTTGGCCGCTTAATCCGCTTTGGGTTGTATTTCGCGGTGGCCTCTGCCATAACGCCGCCCTTCCGTCGCCCGGCCGAAAGGGCTGCCGTGGCGATGGTGCATCAGCAGCTCACAAGAGCATAAAGCCGTCGGTTGGGCCCTTTTGCCTGCCGCCGCAAAGGAGAGCCAAATGCCCAAGCTTAAGACCAAGTCCGGCGCCAAAAAGCGCTTCAAAGTGACCGCAAGGGGGATGGTCCTTTACCAGCAATCCCGCAAGCGTCACGGCATGATCAAACGCACCAACAAGCAGATCCGTCAGCTGCGCGGGACCGCGGTGCTGTTCAAGACCGACGGCGATAAGATCAAAAAATACTATTTGCCCAACGGTTGATTGCCCGCTGGGCCGCCGCGGCGGCCAGCCAAGCGCCAGGTCAAGAGGAGGTTAGCCATGGCACGCGTCAAACGCGGCGTCACCGCGCACGCCAAGCACAAAAAAGTGTTGAAGGCCGCCAAGGGTTATTACGGGCGGCGCAAGAATACCATTCGCATTGCAAAGCAGGCGGTAGAGAAGGCAAACCAATACGCCTATCGAGATCGCAAGCGTCGCAAACGCACCTTCCGCGCGCTCTGGATCCAGCGGCTCAACGCGGCAGTGCGGCCCTTCGGGCTCACCTACAGCCGGTTCATCGACGGCCTCGGCAAGGCGGGTTTGTTGGTGGACCGCAAGGTCTTGTCCGATCTTGCGATCCGAGAGCCCGCGGCGTTTGCCGCAATTGTCGAGAAGGCCAAATCCGCAATCGCGGCGTGACGAGGAGAGGGCGGAGGATTGAGCGTTACTCGTTCGTCCTTCGAACGCGACGATGATCGATCCCGGCTATATGCAATGCATGGCGCGCTATAACCGCTGGCAAAACGATAACCTCTATGCCATCGCCGATGCGTTATCCGAGGCCGCTCGCCGCCGCGAGCGGGGGGCGTTCTTCGGCTCGATCCACGCCACGCTGAACCACCTGCTCTGGGCCGATCGCACATGGATGAGCCGCCTTGCCGGCATGCCATCCCCAGGTGGTGGCATCCCCGAATCCGTGTCGCTTTATGACGATTGGGACGAGTTGAAGCACGAACGCAAAGCCTTCGATACGGTTGTCATCGACTGGGCGGACCGCCTCGATCCCAAATGGCTGGCGGGCGAACTCGCGTATTACTCCGGTGCAATCAAGTCGCACCTGCGCAAACCGAGATGGGTTCTGGTCACACACATGTTCAATCACCAGACCCACCATCGCGGCCAGGTGCATTGCATGCTGACCCAGGCGGGCGGCAAGCCCGGGGACACCGACCTGCCGTTCATGCCGACGTGACGGAGCGGGCGGACTCCGACGGGACGGTATCATGCACGATCTCAAGGCCGAGCTTCTGCGCGGGTTGTGGTACGTCGCGCTTATGGGCGCCGACGTGCGGCGCGGTCAGGTCGTGCACAAGACCCTGCTTGGCGAGCCGCTGCTCATTGGTCGGCACCGCGATGGAGGCGTCTTTGCCCTGCGCGACATCTGTCCCCATCGCGGTATCCCCTTGCACTACGGCCGCTTCGACGGCCAGATCATTGCCTGCTGTTACCACGGCTGGCGCTTCGACGTGAGCGGCACCTGTGTCGAGATCCCCTCGCTGCGGGAGGGCCAAGTGATGGATCTCGGGAAGATTCGTTGCGGATCCTATGCGTGCGTCGAACGGCAGGGTTTGGTGTGGGTCTATTTCCCGCCGGCGGATAAAGCCGCTGCGCGCGCGCCGGAGCCGCCGCGCATGCCGATCTTTTCCGACGATGCTGCGCCGCTGGCGGCGATCATGCTGCCATTCCCCTGCTCGACCGACCACGCCGCTTTCGGTCTCATGGATCCGACGCATGCCGGCTTTGTGCATACGTCGTGGTGGTTCAAGCATCAGCCGAGAAAGCTGCGCCCGAAAGAGAAGCAGTTCGAGCCAATCGAACTCGGCTGGCGAATGGTGCGCCATCAACTGCCGCCACAGAATCTGGTGTACAAGCTGCTCGGGCGACACGTCGAAACGGAGATTTCCTACAAGCTTCCGGGGCTGCGCATCGAGGAGGTGCATGGCGAGCGCCACGCCGTCGTGGGGCTTACAGCGATTACGCCGATCACCGAGGAGTCTACCGAGGTATATCAGATATTCTGGGCCTCCCCGGGCTGGATGGCGCCGCTCGCACCGCTGCTGAAGCCATTCATGCACACCTTTCTCGACCAGGATCGCCAAGTGGTGGTGAAACAGCGCGAGGGCCTTGTGCATAATCCGCGCTTGATGCTCATCAACGATGCCGACACGCAAGCGCGCTGGTGGATGCGCGTCAAAGATGAATGGATTGCCGCGCAGGAAGAAGGGCGCGCATTCGTCAATCCGCTCGAGCCCAAGACGCTGCGCTGGCGCAGTTGAGAAGATCGATGACCGACCTGCGTGCGCTCGAGACCGAACTTCTCACCGCCGTCGCAAACGCGAGTGATGAACCGGCGCTCGAAACGGTACGGGTGGCTGCACTGGGCCGCAATGGCTCGATATCCGCGCTGCTGAAGACGCTGGGCACGATGTCGCCCGAAGCGCGTAAGGAGCAGGGGGCGCTCATCAACGGTCTCAAGGACCGTGTCACCGCTGCGATCGCCGCGCGCAAGGAGGCCCTGAAACGGTCGGCGCTCGATCAGCGACTCAACACCGAGACCCTGGACGTCACATTGCCCGTGCCCGAGCCGCCGACGGAGGTCGGGCGCATCCATCCGATTACTCAGGTCGTCGATGAGCTGACCGCAATCTTCGCCGACATGGGTTTTGCGATCGCCGAAGGACCGGACATCGAGACGGACGATTACAACTTCACCAAGCTCAACTTCCCCGAAGATCATCCGGCACGGGAGATGCAAGACACGTTCTTTTTCAAACCGAAGCCCGATGGGTCGCAGCTTCTCCTGCGCACGCACACTTCGCCGGTGCAGATCAGGACGATGCTGGCGCAGAAGCCGCCGATCCGCGTCATCATTCCCGGGCGCACCTACCGCAGTGACAGCGATCAGACCCACACACCCATGTTTCACCAGGTCGAAGGGCTCGTGATCGACAAGAGCTCGCATCTCGGGCATTTGAAATGGATTTTGCAGGAATTCTGCAAAGCCTTCTTCGAGGTTGATCAGGTCAACATGCGCTTCCGTCCGTCGTTTTTTCCGTTCACGGAACCCTCGCTCGAGGTCGATATCCAGTGCCGACGCGACAAGGGGGAAGTCAGATTCGGCGAAGGCGAGGACTGGATGGAGATTCTGGGCTGCGGCATGGTGCATCCGAACGTGTTGCGTAATTGCGGGCTCGATCCCGATGAATATCAGGGCTTCGCTTGGGGTCTCGGCATCGATCGCGTCGCCATGCTCAAATACGGCATGCCGGATTTGCGCCCGTTCTTCGAGGCCGATGTGCGCTGGCTCTCACATTATGGTTTTCGGCCACTCGACTTCCCAACTCTCGCGGGAGGATTGAGCGGCTGATCGCGCCGCTGCAACTCCTCGCCATACGTCAATCGCCGGATCGGTTGGCGTTCGGGAGGAGGGAATAGTCCCGGGTCCGCGGAATGATGAAATTCACGCTTGCTTGGCTGAAGGAGCACCTCGATACCGAGGTGCCACTTGCAGCGATTGTCGACAAGCTCACCATGATCGGTCTCGAGGTCGAGAGTGTCGCCGACCGCGGCAAGGTGCTGGCGCCATTCACCATCGCGCGAGTGATCTCGGCCGAACAGCATCCGAACGCGGACCGCCTGCGCGTGTGCATGGTCGATACCGGCGCGGGCGAGAGCGTCCAGGTCGTCTGCGGCGCGCCCAACGCGCGCGCGGGCATGAAAGGCGTATTCGTGCCGCCCGGCGCCTTCATCCCGGGCAAAAACATGACGCTGGGCATCGGCAAGATTCGCGGCGTCGAGAGTCGCGGGATGCTGGTGTCGGAGTTCGAATTGCAAATCTCCGACGACCACGAGGGAGTTATCGAGCTTCCCGCGGATGCGCCGGTCGGGGCGAACTATGCCAAATGGGCGGGACTTGACGATCCGGTCATCGAGATCAATCTCACCCCGAACCGCGGCGACTGCACCGGGGTCAGCGGCATCGCGCGTGATCTCGCCGCGGCCGACATAGGCAAGTTGCGGGACAGAGGCATTCGGCCGGTGAAAGGAGAGTTCCCCTGCCCCGTGGCGGTGGCGCTCGACTTCGGCATGACGCCTTCGCTCTGTCCCGCTTTTGCGCTGCGGCTTGTGCGCGGCGTGAGCAACGGCCCTTCTCCGGCGTGGCTGCAGCGCCGACTGATCTCGATCGGGCTGCGCCCGATCAATGCCCTGGTCGATATTACGAATTTCATCACTTACGATCGCGGCCGCCCCCTGCACGTGTTCGACACCGCAAAAGTGCACGGCAATCTCACGGTACGGCGCGCGCGCGAGGGCGAAAGCTTGGTTGCGCTCGACGGGAAGCGCTATTCGCTCGATCCCACCATCTGCGTCATCGCCGACGAAAAGGGCGTGGAGTCGCTCGCCGGGATCATGGGCGGGGAGGCCACGGGCTGCTCGGACACGACGACGGACGTGCTGATCGAGTCCGCGCTGTGGGAGCCCGTGAACATAGCGCAGACCGGTCGCAAGCTCGGCATCCAATCGGATGCGCGCTACCGTTTCGAGCGCGGAGTCGATCCCGCTTTCATGCTGCCGGGTCTCGAGCTTGCGACCAGCATGGTGCTCGAGCTGTGCGGCGGCAGCGCATCGCAGGTGACGGTCGCGGGTACACCGGACATGCCTCAACGCATCATCGATTTTCCTGTGGACGAACTGCCGCGACTGACTGGTCTTCATGCTGACCCGCGCGAGGTCGAGCGCGTGCTCGGGCGCCTCGGATTCTCCGTCACTGGCGGCGGCAAAAGTCTAAACGTTGCCGTGCCGTCATGGCGGGGGGATGTCGAGGGCAAGGCCGACCTGGTGGAGGAGATCGCGCGTATAATCGGCGTTGAGCGCATTCCTCCGACGCCGTTTGATCGGGGTGAGGCTCCGCGCAGGCCGGTGCTCACGCCCATTCAGCTGCGCACCCGCAAGGCCAAGCGCGTGCTCGCCGCGCGCGGCATGCTCGAGGCTGTAGCCTGGTCGTTTATTGCCAAGGAGCAAGCGCAGCTGTTCGGCGGCGGACAGCCCGAACTCGCACTCGCCAATCCAATCGCCTCGGATCTCTCTGATATGCGACCGAGCCTGATCCCAGGGCTCGTTGCTGCCGCACAGAACAACACCGACCGCGGCTTTGCCAACGTAGCGCTGTTCGAGGTCGGACAGGTCTTCCGCGGCGACCGTCCGCAGGATCAGTTCACCGCCGCTAGCGGCGTTCGCCGGGGACTCGCCAAAGCGACCGGCATCGGACGCCATTGGTCCGCCTCGGACGGCGAAGTCGATGTGTTCGATGCCAAAGCCGACGCACTGGCGGTGCTGGCCGCCGCCGGAGCCCCCGCGCAGGCCCTGCAGGTGGTGCCGGGAGGCCCACCATGGTTCCATCCAGGACGATCGGGCAGCATCCAAATCGGCCCGCAGAACGTACTCGGACATTTCGGCGAGCTGCATCCACGCGCGCTCGAAACCCTGAATGCCGAGGGGCCGCTGGTCGCGTTCGAGGTGATCTTGGAAAAGATCCCGGAGCCGAAGGCGCGGGCAACGCGAGCGCGGCCGGTTCTCCAGCTCTCGCCCTTCCAGCCGGTGGAGCGCGATTTCGCCTTCGTCGTCGATCGCGCGGTGAATGCGGCCGATATCCTACGGGCCGCACAGAGCGCCGATCGCAAGCTCATCACCAACGTCACGGTGTTTGACGTCTACGAGGGCGCGGGCATTGAGCCGGGGAAGAAGTCGATCGCGATCACTGTGACATTGCAGCCGCAGGAAAAAACGATGACCGACGCCGAGATCGAGGCAATCGCTGCCAGAATAGTGGCCGAGGTCGGCAAGCGGACGGCCGGGGTGCTGCGAGCCTGATCGCACTCAGCCGCGCTTGCTGGGCCCGCCGAGCAGCTTCACCACCGCGCCCGCGGCACGCTCGCCCGATTCCCAGGCTCCGTTTACGGTGCCCCAAAGCGTTTCATGGGTGGCTTCGCCGGCCAAGAAGATGCGGTCGCGGAGCGGCTCGGCCAATACCCTGCGTGCGGATTGCGCGCCAGGCGCGGCGGCAGAGGTGGCGCCGAGCACCCACGGCTCGTTGTTCCAACGCGTCGCATGGCGGCGCTTGACGATACTTTTCACGTCCGTGCCGTAAAGACCGCCGAGCCAATTGATACCAAAATCGATCATCGCCGCCTCGCCCTTGGCGGCGAGATCACGCCCGAAGTTGCCTCCTACTTCGATTACGCAAATGGTCGAGCCCGAGACGTTGGCCAAGATTGCCGCCGTCTGCTTGCTCTCACTCTTCTCGAACACCAGTTCATCGGCACGCAACCCCAACGGATTGCCGGTCAATTCCAGCGCCACGTGATCGCGGCTGCCCAGCTTGAGCTTGGTGGCGGCCTCCATATGCCGTTTCGGAAGCTCGGGCTCCAATCTGAGCTTTCCGCTGGTGAGAACATTCGTCGAGACGGTGAGGATCACCGCGCCCGTCCTGAACTGGCCTTTCGGCGTATCAACCTCGATGCGCGCGCGACTCCACCATTCGATGGTTTTCACCGGCGTTGCCGAAAGGATCGGGAGAGAAACTGCGAGCTTCGCCAGCAGCGCGCCATAACCCTGGCGGCAGAACGCATTGTTGTCGCGCTCGCCAGAGCGGGAGAGATCGGCGGTTGAGACGTCCGAAAGCTCCTTGCTGCAGCCGTACGGCCCCAGCACGAATTCGATCGTCGGGCGCCACTCCCCAAGCTCCTTGGGCAGCGCCTGCGCACAGGCAACGTCGCTCTTGCGGGCCGCATCCGCAATTGCGGTGTTGGCGCGCACGAGGCTGGCGAGAAAATCCTCCATCTCGCCTTCGCGGGCATAGCGCCGTCCAATGCGCATCCGCTGCCCAGGTGGTGCCGCATAAATATCGAGCCCCGACTGCATCCCAAGCTTCGCCAGAGGATTGATGTCGGCTGCGTAGATCCAGCGCGCGCCGCGATCGTAGGGGATGCCAAAAGTCTTGGTGTCGGTGATGCAGCGTCCGCCGACTTCGTCGGCCGCCTCGAGCACGACGAAGCGCTTGCCCGCCGCCGCAAGCCGCCGCCCCGCCGCGATGCCGGCGGCGCCGGCGCCCACTACGACGGCATCAACCCAGCCGGAGCGCGGTACGTCGGTGACCGGGGCCGCACGCGGGGCTCCAAGTGCAGGCGCGGCAAGCGCCGCGCCCGAGGAGGCAAGGAACCATCGCCGGCTCAAAATTCTCATTGGCGCGCCTAGGTGCTACGTGTTTCAAGATCTACCATGGAAGGCGTGCCGCGCACGCGTGAAATCTTCTTCATCATTCACGTACTTGCGCTATGTCGACGGTATTCACGTTCAGAAGACGAGATCCGATGGCAGGTGCGGTTGCGCCCGCCGCGCCAGCCCGACGCAGCCGGAAGAGAGGATGCAGGCGATGATCGATGCGGCCGCCAAAGCGCTTGCCCAAATGTTTTCGCCGCCGTTGCGGTGGGTGCTGTTGAAATCAGCAGGCCTTGCGCTCGCAATGATCGTGCTGCTCGCCATTGCGCTTCACCGGTTGCTGGTCTGGGCTGCAAGCGCCGGCGCTAATTGGGCGCAGGACATGTTCGGTATCAGCGCACCCGCGCCGATCTCAATCCTGATTTGGGTTGTTTCTGTTGCGGCCGGCGTCGGCATCATCGTCGGATCCGTGTTCTTGATGCCGGCGGTCACTGCGCTGGTCGGCAGCTTCTTCGTCGACGACATCGCGCTCGAGGTGGAACGCACTCACTATCCCGCGGACGTGGGCATACCGCTGCCGCTGCTGCGCGCCCTCGTCGAAGGTATGAAAACGGCTTTGCTCGCGGTCGTGGTCTATCTGGTTGCGGTCCCATTTCTGCTTTTCGCTGGCGCGGGCGTGGTCATTTTTTTCCTGGCCAGCGCTTATCTGCTCGGCCGCGAATATTTCGAGCTGGCAGCGATGCGCCATCAGCCCATCGCGGAGGCCAAACGACTGCGTCAAACCCACCACAGCACGGTGTTTCTCGCTGGCACCTTGATTGCCGCTTTTGTGTCGATCCCGATCGTCAACCTCGCCACACCACTGTTCGCTATGGCTCTCATGGTGCACGTCCATCACCGAATCCGGAGCACCTACGAGGGGCGGTAGAACCAAGAGCCTTGAACGCGTTCACGGGGTTCGCGTTCTTTATGCATGGTCCTGAGGCGTTCTCATCAATCCGGCAGCTTCGTCACGGCGACCCGCGCTGTGCCATCGACCTCCGCAACGACGCGCAGCGTCTTCGCGTCGAACTCGATGCCGACGAGACGCAGACCGGTAACGGCGGCATCGACGCGAACGCCGTCGGTGCTTTTACGAAAATCGGCGATCGCTGCATCGATGCTGTTACGGGCATTGGTCGCGAGCGGCACGAGATCGACGACTGCGTTCTCCGCCAACGTCTGTTGCAGATACGGCACCGCGGCGCGCGCGGCGGCGCCCAGCAACCCGAAGGCTGCCTGCGATTCGACATCAAGAGCGATGTCGGTCAGGCGCAGGACCTGATGGGCGGAATCGAGCACCGGGCGGCCCCATACGTGGACAGTTGCCTCGGCGCCGAGACCGAACCAGCTCTTGTTCTCATTGGCCTTCACGCCCAGCGAGAGCAGCAACCGATCACCAGACGCCGCCAAGTTGACGCTGCGGATAGTGGCGGTGAACGCGCTGCTCTTATCGTCGGGAAAGCTCTTTCCCTTGAGTTGCGCCTCGAGCAGCCGATTGACGTCGGTAAACGGAATGTCGATGGGCACTGCAATATTGACGCGGCCCTGCTCGATCTGAGGCACGAGTTCCAGCTGAGCCGGGAACGGGCAATCAGGCTTGGTCTCGGTGGGCGCGATCCGCGTCTGCGCCTCCACGCCGATCGTGAGCGTGAGCGCGGCGGCGTCGATGTGCGGCTGTGCGGCGAAGGCTCGCGTGGGCCGAACTTCCAGCCACAGGTTGGGCATGCCGGCGGCCGCCGCGCCGAGCGAGATCGAGCGGCACATCTTGGCCCATTCGCGCCGCACCGCGAGTTCAAGGAAGGGATCGTCGCGCAGCCGCGCCTGTAATGCAGTCACCTGGTCGTTGATCGCGCGGTCGAGAAACGGCTTGAGCTCGTTCGATACGCTCAACCGCACGCCCATAATAGCCAAAGAGGCATCCGCGAGCGCGACGTGAGGTGTGAGATTGGGCTCGATCCGCCAGGTCGGCAAAATCGACGGATGCGACGTCAGCGTGACGTCGCCGCGAATGTCGGCACGTTGATCGAGCGTTTTTCCCTGCAGGTTTTGAAGCCCTTGTCCAAGGCGGCCACCAAGCAAGTCTCCGATCGAGCCAGCAAGATTGCCCGCTTCGCCGGAAACTTGCCCCTTCGCGCGCAAGATCCCGGAAAGTGTGGTCGACACGACCAGCGCATCTCCCCGGCCGGTGACTGCGAGCGGGCCGCGCGCGACCGTCCAGTCGAGCTCGCCGTTGGATAGCAGTTGCGGGACAGGGTTATCGCGCTTGCCCGCAAGATTGCGCGGCGCCGCCCTCTCCAGCGCAGTATGCATCGCCGAGAGCCCGATCGCCGCGGGCGTCACGATCACCGACTTTCGGGTGACCGGGGTCAACGGCGGGATCTCGACCAGCGCCGGCCGCCGGTCCTTGGGGCCGGGCCAAAGCAAGTCCAGGGCCCAGAGCGCAGCGCCGAATGAGACGAGGGCGATCAAAAGACCGATAGCAATCTTGCCCCACGGCAGAGGCATGCGGGCGTCTTCCTCCGAATCGAGGTTCCAGTTTCGGCACCGATCGTGGTGGCAGCAAGGCGGCGGCACAACAGTGGGTCAGTGCTCCGATGAGCGATGATGGGCCACTGTTTTCCCTGGCCATTTACATAGATCGGCGATCAGGCACTTCTCGCAGAGCGGGCGACGTGCCACGCACACGTAGCGTCCGTGCAAAATCAGCCAGTGATGGGCGTGGCGTTTGTACTCTGCCGGCACCACGCGATCGAGCTTGGTCTCGACCTCGAGGGGCGTCTTGCCGGTTGCCATGCCAGTCCGATTGCCGACGCGGAAGATGTGCGTATCGACGGCGATAGTTGCCTGACCAAATGCAACGTTGAGCACGACATTTGCCGTCTTGCGGCCGACGCCGGGCAGCGCCTCCAGCGCCTCGCGCGTGCGGGGAACCTGACCGCCGTGCTCCTGCAAGATTTTCTTGGACAGTGCGACGAGATTCTTTGCTTTGGTGCGGTAGAGGCCGATCGTCTTGATCAGCTCCTGCACGCGTTCTTCGCCAAGTGCAGCCATTTTTTCAGGTGTGTCCGCCACCGCGAATAAAGCGGGCGTCGCCTTGTTGACCCCAGCGTCGGTCGCCTGCGCCGAGAGCACGACAGCGACCAGCAACGTGAACGGGTTGATGTGCTCGAGTTCCCCCTTGGGCTCCGGGCGAGCCGCCTTGAAGCGACGGAAGGCCTCCTCGATCGCGGCCGTTGTCCACTGCGGCAGCGCGCCGGCAGCCGCCGCGTGGTCGGCTGCCGAGCGCACGGTGGGGCTTTTGACCTCGGCCGCCGTGCGTGCACGCGTCCGGCGAAGAATCTGCGCCGTCCGTCGCGGTGCTTTACGGGTGCTTCTGCCGGCCACCCTGCGAGGTGTCTTGCGAGCCATGGTTCCGGTATACTGAGCCCCATGACACCCGACAACGATCCCACGCGAGAGCCTGCGATCTTTTCGGCAGTGCTCACCCCGCACCGTTCGCTTAGCCGTAAGGGCTTTTTGGCATTGATGCTGGTGGCGGGCGGAATAAGCCTGGTCACGGGGACGACATTTCTCCTCGCCGGCGCTTGGCCGGTGTTCGGTTTTTGCGGCCTCGAGGTTCTTCTGCTCTACTGGGCGCTCCAGGTCAGTTATCGCCGCGCCAAAGCTTACGAGCAGGTCACCGTCACCTCCTCCGAACTCACCGTGCGTCAGGTGAACCACCGCGGCCGGATGAACGAATGGACGCTCAATCCGCTCTGGGTGCGGCTCGATCGCGTCGTGCACGCGGAGTTCGGCATCGAACGGCTGTTCCTCGTCTTTCGTGGGCAGCGGCTCGCGATTGCCGGCTTTCTGGGCCCGCAGGAGAAAGAAAGCTTCGCGCTCGCGCTATCGGCAGCACTCGGCGAAGCCAAGCGAGGACCGACCCGCACGGTATTTGATTAGGGATTTCAGAAATCGGGTGGGCGAATGCTCGTCCGCGGCCTAGATAGCCGGCAACCGATGGAAGTGAGCATGCTCTCTCCCGATTTGGTGGGCGCCCCTGAGCCGCTCAGCCGCGCCGCCGCCGATTACGCAGTCGTGCGCCGCGCCATCGCGTTTGTCTCCGAGCGCTGGCGCAGGCAGCCGGAGATCGACGCAATCGCTGCGGCGGCAGGCGTGCGCGCCGACGAGCTGCATCATCTGTTCCGCCGCTGGGCCGCAATTACGCCCAAAGCTTTCCTGCAGGCGCTCACGCTCGAGCACGCGCGCCGACTGTTGCGAGATTCGGCAAGTGTGCTCGACGCCGCCTTCGAGGTCGGCCTATCAAGCCCAGGCCGCCTGCACGATCTCTTCGTTACGCACGAGGCGATGTCACCCGGCGAATGGAAATCGGGCGGCGACGGGCTCACCATGTCCTATGGCTTTCATCCATCCCCGTTCGGCACCGCGCTGGTGATGACGACCAGCCGAGGACTTGCCGGCCTCGCATTCGCCGATCCCGGCGAGGAACAGGCCGCGCTGAGTGACATGAGGCGCCGCTGGCCGAAGGCGAACACCATCGAAGACTTCGCGCGCACCGCACCATTCGCACGTCGGATCTTCGATACGGACTTGTGGCGAGCCGAGCGGCCGTTACGCGTGGTGCTCATCGGCACCGATTTCCAGGTCCGGGTGTGGGAAGCCTTGCTCGAAGTTCCCCTGGGGCGCGCGACGACGTATTCAGACATCGCGATCAAGATCGGCGTAGCAAAAGCCGCGCGCGCCGTGGGCGCCGCAGTGGGCAAGAACCCGCTCTCGTTCGTGGTGCCGTGCCATCGCGTGCTCAGCAAGAGCGGCGAGCTCACAGGTTACCATTGGGGACTCACGCGCAAACGCGCGATGCTGGGCTGGGAGGCGGGACGAGTGGCAACTTGATCTTCAGAGCTGACGGGCCCACGCGCCGTTTCAGAGCTCCGCCACGTCTGGATTCACGAAGCTGCGGATCTCATTTTGATTTGCGACAGTCGCTTTTGGGGCGAAGCAGACATGCCCGATCGTCTGGCTTTGACCGCTTGGGTCCTTGATGACCCCGTTGCGGACATCAGAAAGCTTTTCCGCGGTCCGCTGCACTCATCGCCCAACCTAGTTTATCGGTGCTGTCCAGCCGGCCATTGTCGGCATAAAACGCTCAGACGCCGTCTCGTGCGCTGCAAGCGTATGGGCATCGATCGTGGGAGTAAATCCCGACGGCAGCACAAGCTCCCCAGCCACGAACCGCAACGGCTCCGAGAACAGGCGTACATTCGGTTTCAGAAATCCGTTGAACTCGCCCGCATTGCGAATGGTGACGCGCGCGACACAGGCTTCCATCCAACCCCCATGCTCCGAAGACAAACCGTCGCCGAGCACCGCTTCCATTCCCCATTCGTGAACCGCGTCGAGCGCCTCGCGAAGCAGATCGAGGCCGCCAAAACGCTTGAGCTTGAGCTTGCAGAAGCCCACGTTAGCAATTGCCGAGGCACGCTTCACATCGGCGAGTTCGCAGATCGGCTCGTCCAACATCACGGGAACAGGCGACACGCTCGCTACCCTTGCGTTTGCGTCCCAATCTTCGGCCGGGCACGGCTGCTCGAACAACTCAATGCCGGCCGGATCGAGCGCCATAGCGAAACGACAGGCATCCGCCTCGAAATAGGCGCGGTTGGCGTCAAGCCGCATCGTCGCGCGGCCGGCAATCGCCCGCTGGACGAGCTTGACGCGACGCGCGTCGTCCTCCGCCGACTTCCCAACCTTGATTTTGAATGTGCGAAAGCCGTCTTTCAGGCGCTGTTCGACTTCCCGCTCGATGTCTCCGGGCGCGGAGCTATTGAATGGTGTGAGTAGCGGCAGACGCGTGTCTCGATCCACGCTGAGCAGCGGATGCCCCTCGAGCATTTCGATTGCTGTGACGAGCGCAGTCGCCGCCACCTTACTTGCGGCGAGGTCGCGCGCGATGATGGCCTTGGCCTCGCTCGAGTCCTTGCCGATGACAGCCGCCGCGTGCTCGCGGCAGAAAGTCCAGCCGCCGTCTCGCGTCTCGCTGCTCGATCCCGGCGAGATGTGTCCTTCGCCCCATCCGACCCGGGCGTCGGCGTCGCGTACCTCGACGATGATTGGTTCAAACTCGGTGAAGGTGCGATAGGACAGCACATAGGGACGAACGAGGGGCAGCCGCACGGTTCGCAGCACAATCTCTTGCAATCTCATCGATTGTCTTCCGTCGTTTTTGTGACGCAGTCGCTGCGCCCCTCAATGGGTTCGCTCATTGCCCTTGATCTGGCTCCGGTGCATGACCCGCCGGGTCTTGGGATCGAACGGGTCGCGCCGGTGCAGCACGGAAAGATTGTTCCACATCAAGACATCTCCGACCTTCCACCGGTGGCATAAGGTGAACCGCGGCTGCGTCGCATGCGCCCAGAGTGCATCGAGCAGCGTCTCGCTCTCGGACACCTCAAGGCCGAGCACGTAAGCATTCGGACGACGCCCCAGAAAGAGCGCCTTGCGGCCGGTGGTCGGCTCAGTGCGGATCAGTGGATGGTGAGCCCCCACTGTTTCCCGAACGTCCGTAACTGCCTTGTAGCCCTTACTGAGCATTCCCGCGCTGTTGGTAGATGCGTCATGCACCGCGATCTTGTCCGTTGCAGCCTCCTTCAACTCCGCAGGCAGAGCTTCGTAGGCCGCGAACATATTGGCAAAATAAGTGTTGCCGCCTGCTTCAGGCGGAGGAACCTCCAGCGAGTGCAGCATCGCGGCCTTGGGCGGTACCTCCACGTACGTCATGTCAGCGTGCCATACCGCCTCGCCATCGCCGAGATTTCCGATCGGCTTGCCGTTTTCGACAACATTCGAGATGACGTTGAGTTCAGGATGATCCTTGAGGAACGGCTCGCCATAGGGATTGGGACCTGGCGGGTCGAGTTCACCAAAATTCTTGCTGAAGGCGATACCAGCCGCTCGCGCCATACGTCCTCAATTGTCCTGATCTCGTTTGGCTCGATGGGCTTCGACAGATCGAGCCCGGAAATTTCTGCGCCCAGCGGCGCGTCGAGGTTTTTGATCTCAAGCGACATGACTGCTCCTCCGTATAAACGAGGAATCTGCGCATCCTGAAGCTCTCCACCTGCCGCCAAACCGGGGCAAGCCCGAGTTCGTCGATTTCGTACATGGCGCATCGCGCGAGGTGAGCGGGGTACGGACAGCGGGGATACGTAAAGCGCGCATGCGGTCGACCGCGATCAGAATGAAACGCCGCTCGCCTTGATCGGGCCTTCCCATTTCTTGATTTCGGCGGCAAGAAATTGCGCGAGATATTCCGGAGAGCGGCGTTCCGGTGCAATCACGTCGCCTCCGACCTGCTTGAGACGCTGCTGCAAGGGCGGCATCTCTAGCGCGGCGACCGTGGCGCGGTTGAGCCTCCGGATGATAGGCTGCGGAGTCTTCGCGGGCAGGAAGAGTGCATACCAGCTCGGGAGATCGAAGTTGGTCAGCCCCTGTTCGTGCGCGGAGGGGAGATCCGGCAGGTTCGACGACCGGGTCTTACTTAGGATCGCGATTGGCTTGACGGTCTTGCCCGCAATTTGCGGCAGCGCCAGGGGGAGACTCACGCAGTCGTAATCCATCCGGCCAGCCATCACTTCTTGCAAGCCTTGCACGACGTTGCGATACGGAACGTGCGTAACTTCGATACCAATCGTGGAATTGAGCAGCATGCATGCAAGGTGATTGGAGCCGCCGGCTCCCGATGAGCTGTAGTGCAACCTCTCCTGGTTTGCCTTCGTGTAGGCGATAAACTGCTGCAAGTTGTCGGCGGGGAAGTCGTTACGCGCGACCAACACCAGGGACTCGTCCGTAAGGAGCGCCACCGGCGCGAAATCCATCACGGCGTTGTAAAGTGGTGCTTTGTAGAGCCACTGGCTCTGGGCGAAGGTCCCGACGTTTCCGATAACGAATTGATAGCCGTCAGGTGTCGCCTTGGCCACACGGCTTCCACCGACCATGCCGCCTGCCCCGGCGACGTTTTCCACAACAACGGGCTGACGAAGGTTGCTGCTAATTCCGTCAGCGATAATGCGTCCTATGGTGTCGCTCGAGC